>Ga0208695_1000154_pt1 | contig 94462 bp, 83 predicted proteins | sample AD_UKC111_MetaG_FD_184449 | JGI IMG/M metagenome (GOLD analysis project Ga0208695, IMG submission 184449) | Active sludge microbial communities of municipal wastewater-treating anaerobic digesters from Hong Kong - AD_UKC111_MetaG (SPAdes)... | ecosystem: Engineered > Bioreactor > Anaerobic >... | reverse complement strand
CATTCTGTTCTCCCTTCTTGTCTATGCAACTTGAAGGATACTTCTGACTCACCACTTTTGTTAAGGTTCAGTATTTTACAGAAAAGATGTTACACCAACGGGTTTTTTGGGAGTATTACGTTTAAAATATTTCAGGAAATAATAGTGGAAGAATTTTGAGATAGAAAAGGTAGTCATGAAAATCAAGAACCCAAACAAGTTTTCATTATTGTTTCTCTACCCATTAATTTTTGGAATTTTCCCGGTAATACATTTGTATCTAGTGAATTATTTTCAAATTGAGTTTTTTAGAGTGATAAGAAGCATTTTGTTTTCAGTAGTAATTAGCGGTCTGATCGAGATAGCGCTTTTTTTAATCACTCGAAGAGCATTGATTACTCGGTTAACTTCAACTGCCATCATTTCGATAATTTTCAATTATGGTGCAATTTACTCCTTTTTAGTCGATCATCCGATTTTCGGGATAATGCTGGGTAGGGCTAGATTCCTTATACCGATAACATTGATTGTATTTTGTTCTTTTATTTTCCTGATCATATGGAAGAAGAGCATTTTAAAGCCAGTAGATTGGTTTTTTTCAGCTATTTCGTTAATTCTTATGATTTTAATGGTTTTCAATATGGGATCCCTGCTCTATACTTCGAAACGAGCAAATATTGGAAATTCACAAGATAAGAATAATGTGATTGTTCAGAATCAAGTCACAAAACCCGATATTTATAATATTGTTCTGGATGGATACACAAATTCGACTGCATTAGAAGAGGATTTTGGTTTTGATAATTCCTCCTTTGAAAATGAGTTAAAGTCTTTAGGTTTTATCGTACCTAAAAACAGTTTTAGCAACTATGATGAAACAGTAAGTTCATTGTCTTCTAGTTTAAATATGGATTGGGTGAGTAACCTTGTCCAAGGTCATGAAATTGATCCATACCGGATCAAATTGGTCGACAAATTGGTTAATAATGATGTTCGAGGTATTCTCACGGATCAAGGATATAAAATCTTTACATTTGAAAATGAATTCAAGTGGTCTTTGTGGACCAATGTCGATTTTTATGAAACACCAAGAAGTCGAAAATTAATTACCAGTCCATTAAATTCTTTTGAATTGATGTTTATAAAGAACACTATTGGTTGCTTGGCAATCAACTATGATAAATTGATTTTCAATAGATTTCTTGACAATATTGGAAAAGCAAATTTAGATAAATATCAAGAACAAAGTTATATATTCAACACATTGGGAAATTTACCAGAATATGTCACACCAAAATTTGTATTTGCTCATATTACAACAACACACGTTCCATATGTGTTTGATGAAAACGGATCTTCTATGCCCATGGAATTTCAAGGAAGTAATGACAATACAGATTTTAACGATCCACGAATCAAAGATGGATATATTATTTCAATAAAATATACCAATAGAAGAATTTTGGAAATTGTCTCAAAAATTGTCGCGGATGATCCAAATGCAATAATAATTATTCAAGGAGACCATGGTTATCCGGGAGAACATCGGCATAATATTTTTCTTGCTATCTATGATAAGAAAAGCAGTATAAATCAGAATGATTGCATAACGCCGATAAATCTTTATCGATATCTATTTAATAACTGGTTTGATTCTTCTCTTCCGATAGTTGACGACGAAATTTTTAAGACAGTCATATCTGAACAATATCAATATCAGTTAATTGGAACTTGCTCAGATCTCCCTTAATGGACAAAACCATATTTATTATCTAGGGTCGGATAATGGCTCTTCTGCATGATGGCTTCTTAATTTTATTAAAATTTTCATTGCAGGTGGGAATCTTTTATTTAACGAGTATTGGGCTGGGATTGCTCTGGCTGAACCGTTTGCGAGCTAGCAGTGATTTATCTTTCCTTACCAAATGCTCTTTAGCCCTGATCCTTGGTTTAATTCCTCTTTCGCTTTTTTCATATCTTTTCATCCAACTGGCAATTGTTTGGCCACTGGCGTTCATATTGGGATCCTTTCTACTTACCGCGGTGGGACTTATCTCAAGTTTCTGGAACATCAGAAAACTGGACTTGGTAAATGCATCCGGTCGCAATTGGTTGACAGGTGGAGCGATACTTGTTGGTTTCTTTCTTTATTTGTCATTGCGAATGGCATATTTGAAAGAGATCATCCTACCGCCGTATACCGATTCCGTGGCGCATTACCAGATCGTCAAGAGTCTTATTGAGCCAAAGTTGACGGCACCTTTCTTTTCTACTCCTTTTTATCACCTGGGGTTCCACAGTATCACGGCCTGGTTTTCAGAGATCACTGGCCTTTTACCGGAATATACCATTTCACTTGTCGGGCAGATGACCCTGAGCCTGTTTCCAGTTTCACTTTTCGCTCTTGTATATATTCTCAAGAACGATTGGAAATCTGCCCTTTTAACCTCACTTGTTGGCGCATTTTTCTGGACGATGCCGGCACACGCGGTGGATTGGGGTAAATTTCCAACGCTGTGCGCATTGGTTTTGCTTCCCGCTGCGATTGGCTTATTTATTTTAATCACAAGCATTGGTAAAGATAAACACAAAATTAGTCAATTATTAATTAATAGCGCTATCCTGATTATTGGGATATTGTTCATTCACAGCCGAATGTTGATCTGCTTCATGATATTCCTCGGATGTTACTATCTCAACAGATGGGTCAATCAACGTATATTTCGTGCTTTCGATCTCGCAATCTCTTTTTCAAGTCTGGCGATTTTAGCGGCGTTGATCTTTACGAACAAAGAACTGGCTAACCTTTACTCAATTCCTCTAGGGTCTCTCATTGTTTTGGCATCGTTCTCGCTTGCCAGCGCCTGGTTTCATCCTCGAATGACAACAGTCGTGGCTTTTTGCGGAATCCTGATGTTCGTATTGATGTACATCCCCATACCCATGGCTTTGACCAGGTATAGTAGCACCTGGATGGATATGCCATTTTTAAAGATTTTCTATTCGCTGACGTTTACTCTTTTGGTTGGTAGTGGATTAAACTCGGTAATGGATTGGGTGACGCATTATCGATTTGGAAAATATCCCGCCTGGGTGGTGGTTATTTGCCTGGTGTTTTGGATGGGGATTCACCAATCGTATCTGCCGGACAAAAGCTGCAATTATGTTACTTCGTCGGACACATCAATGTTCACGTGGATCAAGAGCAATTTGCCACAGGACGCCCTAATTGCCATTCCTGGGAGGCTGGATGTAATGCCGGAATATGGCACCGATGCCGGGATTTGGATCACAAGTATGACTGGAAGGTCGACTTTTTTGCTTCCTTATTACTATGCCTGGACTTTGCCAAAATCGCACGAAAAATTGTGTTCAAAAGGTGTCGTTTACATTTTTGTGAGTTCACATGATTTGAGTTTTCAAGGTGATCTGGCAACTAGCCCTGAATGGTATCAGCCCATTTCAAATATCGAAAGAACAGCGATCTATCGGGTGATCGGTTGCAGCGCAAAATAGAGTTTGGGGTTATTGGTAAACCCATTCATTGAACATGTCAGTAAGATCGCAGTCGCATTCTTTTTCAGCCAGTTCCTTGAACCCATCTGTAGTAGCGATACCCCATTTGTACTTTAAGAAATAGTCTTTAATAAATTGATTGAAAGCTTCATCACCGATGGTTTTTGAGAGTTCATAGATAAAGATCGGTCCTCGCCCGTAAACGATACCGCTGTATTCACGCCCTTCGTAACTACCTGCTGGCAGACCGATTGCTTTGTCCAACCGATTTACACGATCCCACCGGTAATACCAGGTAGCTTTGTAATTATTAAAACCCGCTGTACCGTACTGATCCAAATAATATAGGGCAGTGATGTACTGGGTCATGGATTCATCCAACCAGGGTTCATTGATCTGATCGTCTCCCACGACGTTATAAAACCACTGGTGACCGACTTCATGGGCTACGGTGGATTCCAGAAATGACTCAGCGGATTGTCCACTCAACTGTGCACCGGATTCATACAATGAGTAGTTGATACCGACGATCCCCGGATATTCGATGCCATAGGCGCCTCGCATTGGAGTGGATACAATATCAAACTCTGTGTATGGGTAGGTGCCAATATATTTGTTATATGCCTTGATGGCATTTACCGCGGTGGACAAAGCAAAAGCTGATCCATTTTCCAGCCCAGGTAATGCGTAGCTGTTCACCGTTGTTTCACCGACATTTTGGCTGACGACTTCAAATTCATCACTGGCGGCAATGTAAAAATCACGAGACGGCCCTTGAGCGAAAGTTGCCGTTTGTTTTCCATCTTTCGTCGAAGTATCTACTTTCACGCCTGAGGTAACGAGCACAAGTTTCTCAGGAGCTGTCACTGTCACTAGGTAAAAACTGGCATCCTGGAATGTTGTATCTGAATTGGGTGGTATCTGACCTTTATGCCAACCTTTGTCGTCGAAAACCGGAATGGCAGGATAAAAACCATCCAGAACAAGGATATTATCGATATATCCAAACAGACCATAGTTGCCACCGGCATCCTGTGGCAGGTAAACTTTGAAACCGAGGTGTATGATTATGGATTTTCCGGGCTCAAGGGGAGTGGGGAGTGAAATTTTTACGGTGGTTTGATTCTGTTCATATTGTAGGGTGACGATTTCTCCATCAACTAACGCTGTGGTAATAGTTGATGACCCGCCTTCCATGTTGGGGAATAACTGAAAATAGACCTCGTTCAAAGCTTGATCTTCCTGGTTGGTGTAACGGATTTCTTCATCGCCGGTAAGTGATAAGCGATCATCTGCGATGGAAATATTGATGTGGTAGATACTGGCATTTTGCATGGAAGTTAAATCAGATTGCTCGGAGGAGACCAAACCGGATCCATAAATCGAATAATCTTTCCAGGCATCCCCAATCGTTTGCGATACCTGCTTCGAGGGGGTTGTGGATGGATTGGATTGGATGAATACAGGTGAATGAGCGCAGGAGACAAGCGCCAGGATAAAAGCAAATGGAAAATATCGCCATTGATCTTTCATCAGTCCTCCTCCATGGGAATTTGGTTAAACCACATGGATTAGTAGAGGATAGCATAAAATAAAACGATTATTAAAGAGAAACCGCGCCATGCGGCGCGGTAACATTCTTTTCCTCGATTATTTGCCGAGGATTTTATACATCCCGGTTCCACAAACAGCGCATTTTCCTTTGAGTGCTTTTCGGCCGTTTTTCATTGTGACTTGTTCGGTTTTCACCATTTCCTGTTTCTTTTTGCATTTCATACAATACGCTACTTCTGCCATTCAATCCTCCTGTCTTTGAACGAACGGGATGGTGGACATCTTAATTTATCCAACCAATGCGATTATAGCATAGCAAACCTCAATATCGTTCAACTAATTTCCCGTTGCTTTTCTTGACCTGTTTATCTCAGTAATGGGTATTTTCGCTTGATTTTCAGACTGAAATAGACTTTAATCAATGTTTGATGATAGTGAAGGAGAAGCCTATGTCAACGAATCCAAAAGTCCAGGGCAGTAAACCTTTTATCCCCACACCTTTACGCAAACGGGTGCCGGTACCGACCGATATCGAAATCGCTCAAGAGGCGACTCTAAAACCGATTTCTCAGGTTGCTGATGAATTGGGATTGTTACCGAGTGAGATCGAGTTTTACGGAGACACAAAAGCGAAAGTCAAGCTCGATGTCTTGGAGCGCCTGAAAAACCTTCCTGACGGGAAATATATAGATGTAACTGCGATCACACCCACACCGCTGGGTGAAGGGAAAACCACGACAACCGTTGGCTTAAGTCAAGCCCTTGGGGCTCACCTCGGCAAGAATGTGATCACATGCATTCGCCAGCCATCGCAAGGGCCAACCTTCGGTATTAAAGGCGGTGCTGCAGGTGGTGGTTACTCACAAGTGGTCCCAATGGAAGAGTTCAATCTTCACCTCACCGGTGATATCCATGCGATCACCGCAGCCAATAACCTGATGGCAGCGGCCATCGATGCCCGGATGTTCCATGAGGCAGATGCTACAGATGAGCAATTGTTCAACCGATTATTACCAATGGATAAGACCGGGAAGCGGCATTTCACGCGCGGGATGGTCGCTCGATTGGAAAAACTTGGGATCACCGCCGCTGATCCAGATGAGTTAACAATTGATGAGAAACGACACCTCTGCCGACTGGATATTGACCCAGCCACAATTACCTGGCGACGTGTAATTGATACTTCGGATCGGTTGTTACGCGGTATAAAAATTGGTATGGGCCCAGAGGAGAAAGGGTTTACCCGTGAAACCGGTTTTGATATCACAGTCGCATCAGAGATCATGGCTATTTTGGCGCTGACGACCAGCCTTAAAGACATGCGTGAGCGTCTGGGCAAGATCGTGATCGGAATCAGTAAATCGGGAGAGGCGATTACAGCGGAAGACCTGGGCGTGGCAGGTGCCATGACAGTTCTTATGCGAGACGCGATAAAACCTAACCTGATGCAGACCGTGGAAGGGACACCGGTCTTTGTCCATGCCGGACCATTCGCGAATATCGCTCATGGCAATTCATCCATTATCGCTGACAAGATAGCATTAAAGTTGGCAGATTACGTTATCACAGAATCCGGCTTTGGTGCTGACATGGGTATGGAAAAATTCTTTGACATCAAGAGCCGTTATTCGGGACTGATTCCTTCAGCAGTAGTGCTGGTAGCTACTGTGAGAGCATTAAAAATGCACGGTGGTGGACCGAAGGTTGTAGCTGGTAAACCGCTTGACCCGGCGTATACGCATGAAAACCTTGATTTATTGACCGCGGGTCTGGGAAATATGCTGCATCATATCAAGACAGCGAAGAAGTATGGTATTCTTGTGGTGGTCGCGGTCAACCGGTTCCTTTCAGATTCACCGTCCGAGCTCGAACTGGTTCGTAAAGCTGCCATAGAGCAGGGTGGGGCGGAAGACGCGGTTATCTGCGATCACTGGGAAAAAGGTGGCGAAGGTGCCATCGATCTGGCGAATGCCGTAGTCAAGGCCTGTGAAAAGCCTTCCGATTTCAGATTCCTTTATCCTCTCGATTGGTCGATCAAACAAAAGATCGAGACCATTGCTCAGGAGGTTTATGGCGCGGATGGCGTTGATTATTCACCTGAAGCAGAAGAGCGGATCGCGGAATATACTCGCCTGGGATTCGATAAATTACCGATCTGCATGGCAAAGACGCATTTGAGCCTGAGTCACGATGCGACGCTCAAGGGTGTCCCCACCGGTTTCCGTATTCCTATCCGAGACATTCGCGCTTCGGTCGGAGCAGGTTTCTTATATCCACTAATTGGAACCATGTCCACCATGCCTGGGCTACCCACTCGTCCGGCGTTCATGGAGATAGATATTGAACCAGATACTGGAAGAATCATCGGGTTAAGTTGATATCTAGCACCCCTGAGGGAATATCCTCGGGGGTGTTATATTTAAGCGAATAGGTGAAGAGTAGAGGCATGAGAAAAAAAATAATTCGGGTTGTTATTTCAATATTAGGTTCAATTACTCTGGTCGGGTTGACGGCATTGGGGCTTCATGCCTTATTTTCTTTGCTTAACGTACAAAATATTGCACTGCTCTTTTTATTGCCGGTTATGCTGAGTGCGGCTTTGTGGGGAATGGTCTCTGGATTGTTGGCTGGTTTTCTTTCATTTATTGCTTTCAATTATTTCTTTATTAAACCGTACAACACTCTCCTCGTGCATCAGAGCCAAGATATTATTACTCTGGCGATCTTTTTGGTGGTCTCAATCGTTGTCAGTCAGTTGTTGGGCCGTGCTCGTAAATCTGCGTTAACCGCGAAAACACGAGAGTGGGAAGCCACCCGCATGTACGAGCTGATTTCAGCGCTGGCTGGAGCGAAAACCCAATTGGCTGTAGTGAAGATTCTTGCTGAAAAAATGGTGGATTCTTTTCACCTTGAAACTGCCAGGGTAATTGTGATCGATCCAAGGACAAGACGATCGACGGTTGGGCAGTTCCCTGAGGGTGAAATACCAAACCGAGCGCCTGAAAAAATTATCAACATGGTGACGTATTGTGAAGAAGAGGGGATCATCCAGATCTGGAGCACAAAGCGTGAACTGATCAAAGAGGAAAACCAGCTTTTAGGTATGTTTTTGGAACAAAGCGCGTCAGCTATTGAGAGAATCCGCTTATCTGAAAACATGAATAAACTTCAGGTTTTGGAAGAAAGCGATCACCTTAAAACTTCCCTGCTCAATTCTGTATCGCATGAATTGCGTTCTCCATTGGCTGCGATCAAAGCCTCCATTTCCAGTCTACGCAGCGGTACGGTTAAATGGGAACTTGCGGCCAGGAATGATCTACTGGCAACGATCGAGGAAGAAACAGATCGCTTAAATCAACTTGTCGGGAACTTGCTTGACATGTCGCGGATTGAATCCGGCTCGCTCAAACCCAACTTGCGATTAAACTCATTGGCAGAGATTGCCAGAGGTGTTGTTCAGAAAATGAGCAATCAAACCCAGAACCATACTATTGAGTTTGATATTCCCGACGATTTGCCATCGGTATTATCGGATTACGTTTTACTCGAACAGGTTTTCTCAAACCTGATAAGTAACAGTGTAAAATATGCGCCATCTCAGACTCCCATTGTGATCTCCTCCAGGGTTGAAGGGGAGAATATAGTTACTAGAGTGAAGAATCAGAGTCCACGGGTAGACAAAAATGATCTGGAGCATATTTTTGAAAAATTTTATCGGGTGACCAAAGCTGATAAGGTCCTCGGCACCGGGTTGGGGCTTTCAATTTGCAAGGGAATCATCGAAGCTCATGGCGGAGCAATTTGGGCAGCGAATTCAATGGACGGATTCACGTTTATTTTTACTTTGCCCTTGGCTCAAAGTGGAAATACTCATCAAAACTTGGAGGTTGAAGAACATGGATAAAGACCCTTTAATTCTTCTAATCGATGACGAGCCGCAGATTCTTAGGGCATTAAAGACAATTTTGACTGCTAATCATTTTCGAGTGGCATCAGCGGTGAATGGAGAACAAGGGATTGCTCTAGCAGCGACACAGGCACCGGATGTGATCGTTCTTGATCTGGCGTTGCCGGACATCAGCGGGTTTGAGGTTTGCTCGCAAATCCGGTCATGGTCAAAAGTGCCGATTATAGTGCTTTCGGTACGCGATGATGAAAAAGATAAAGTAACTGCTCTGGATACGGGGGCTGACGATTATTTGACAAAACCTTTTGGTATCGAAGAATTACTGGCTCGGATTCGGGTCGCATTACGCCATTCCGAAACATCCATAGGAAACAAGGAATCAATTATTCATGCTGGAGCCCTCAGTATAGACATCGCTCGACATATCGTTACCAGGTCAGGTGAAGAGTTGAAGTTGACCGCAACGGAATTTAAGTTATTGGCATATCTTGCCGCGCATCCTGACCGTGTCCTTACTCACCAGGCAATCCTGACCCACGTGTGGGGGTTCGATGAAGCGGATCATCTGGAGTATCTACGAGTATATATAGGTCAACTTCGCAAGAAAGTGGAAGACGATCCGGATAATCCAAAACTGATTGTTACCGACCCTGGTATTGGATATCGACTGAAAACATCTGATTAAAAATTGTTTTCTTAATTTTTTCTTTATTTTTTTTGATCTAAACTTATTCACTTTTTATCGATTTTCGGTAAACTCTTTCGATTGTCTTTGAAAGAGTGTTTTTATTTAAGGAATTATTGTCTATGGTTACGGAAAATAGATCGTTAAATATTTTTGAGGAAACAACAGGACACTCCCCAAGACCGTCGGTACAGTCTTGGTTGATTGGAAGACCACTCGCTACGGCTGATGCCCCCAACCAAACGATTGGCAAGATGGTTGGATTAGCTGTTTTCTCATCGGATGCAATGTCTTCAGTCGCATATGGCCCTCAGGAATTAATGACAATATTGATTGTCGCGGGCTCAGATGCTTTACATTTGGCATTGCCAATCGTGATTGCTATTGCTGCTTTACTTTTTGTTTTGACGTTTTCTTATGAACAGACCATCCATGCATACCCGAGTGGTGGTGGGGCTTACATTGTCTCACGAGATAATTTGGGTGAGTTACCGGCACAGACTGCCGCTGCGGCCTTATTGACGGATTATATTCTTACAGTAGCTGTTTCAATTTCATCAGGCGTGGCTCAATTAGTGTCGGCTTATCCAGCGTTATATCCCAATCGTGTCATTATCACTGTGGGTTTGATCATGGTGATTATGTTGATCAACTTGCGAGGTGTTAAAGAATCCGGGTTTACCTTCGCGATACCCACTTACTTTTTTCTTGTGTTAATGTTTATCACTGTGATCATCGGTTTTATACGGTTCTTCACAGGAACATTGGGACATGTTATTAATCCACCGATAATCGATACCGAAGTCCTTGCTCCAATTTCCACTTTTCTGATCTTAAGAGCGTTTGCCAATGGAACCACATCCTTAACCGGTGTAGAGGCAATTTCCAATGGCATTACTGCGTTCAAAGAACCCCGTAGCAAAAATGCTGGAACAACACTGGTCTGGATGTCTTTGATACTGGGTAGTCTGCTTCTCGGTATCACGTTTTTGAGTATAAAGATTGGCGCGCTTCCGTCCGAAAATGAGACATTGATTTCACAACTGATTCGGACAGTATATCAAGGACGTGGAATCCTCTATCTGGCTACGATCAGCGCGACGACGATCATCTTGGTGATGGCAGCCAATACCGCTTTCGCGGATTTCCCCCGCCTGGGTGCGATCACGGCTACTGATGGGTATTTACCTCGTCAGTTATCCTTTAGAGGTAGCAGGTTGGTTTATTCCAGTGGGATTATCCTTTTGGCAACAATCGCTTCATTGTTGGTGATTGCTTTCAAAGCCAGTGTAACCAAATTACTTCCGTTGTATGCGATTGGGGTGTTCTTATCATTTACGTTATCGCAAACAGGCATGGCTCGCCGGTGGTGGAAATCTGGTCACTTGAAACCCGGAGAAGAGCTAGTGGAACAGGGATCAACCCTGCATTATGATTCCGGCTGGCTCCATAAAATGATCATCAACGGATTCGGCGCATTATGTACCGCCAGTGTGACAGTGATTTTCGGTGTTACCAAATTTCATGATGGAGCGTGGGTGGTAATCGCGCTTACCCCCATTCTTGTGACTGTTTTCTTTTCCATTCGACATCATTACAGCAATTTGGCTAAGAATCTCTCGCTAGAAAACCATCCTGTGAAAGGTCATATTCGCCGCAACCGTGTGATTATGCCGATTAGCGGGGTACACAATGGTACTCTTGCTGCTTTAGACTACGCCAGTACTTTATCGGATGATGTTACCGTTGTACATATCTCCATCGATCCCAAAGAGACAGCAAAACTCAAGGCGAAATGGGAGGTTTGGGGAGGGGGATATCGCCTGATCATTCTCGATTCGCCTTACCGGGTGTTTTTAGAGCCGTTGCTGGAATATATCGACAAATTATCAGCAGTTCAGGTGGGCAGTGAAGTGATTACCATCGTGGTACCCCAGTTTGTCCCGAAGCATTGGTGGTCGAATTTTCTCCATGCCCGAACGGCTGAGACATTACGTAAAGCGCTGCTTCATCGCGAAAATATCGTGATCACGGAAATTCCATATCAGGTGCACTGATCGAAAAAGCCCAGATTGATTTCTCATTCTGGGCTTTTTATACCTATCTGTTCTCTCGAATATAGAGGGACGCTTCAAAACCGAGTACTGGCAGCCAACCTTTTTTGATCTCAGGGACCTCAGATCTTTTATTTGAAACCAGTAATTTCCAACCAGCATCGCGGAGATTTGGCCCCAGAAACAGCCGGCTTTTGTGATGAATGAAATTCAACACAACCAAGACTGATTGCCCTTCATATTCACGAATATAAGACAACAGGGAACGGGGTTCAAAAGTCACTGGGATAAACATCCCTTTTTGCAATGCGGCAGTGGCTCTCCGAACGACAAGCAGTTTCTTGTAGAAGTTCAATAACGATGTGGGTTCTTTTTGCTGCGCTTCAACATTCCGCCAAGTGTAGTTCTTGTGTATCTTTAACCATGGCTTCGCTTTGCTAAATCCCGCGTGTTCATTGGAGTTCCATTGCATTGGAGAACGGCAACCATCCCTCCCAACTGGAATTGGCCAGTAATGAATCCCAACAGGGTCCTGTAACTCGCTGCGTCTGAGATGGATATCGCGCATACCGATTTCCTCACCGTAGTACATGAATGGTGTACCGCGAAGAGTGAGGAGCATGGCGGCGGCTACTTTGAGACGTTCATCTTTTTCATTACAAGTGTAGCGGGAGGCCGAACGGGGAGTGTCGTGATTGTTAAGCACATAGTTTGGCCACGCATTGGTAGATGTCATTAGGTCATCCCAACGAGTAATCGCTTTGAAAAAACGGTTGGCATCGAAGGGGCAGTGAGTGAATGAGAAATCAAAATTCGCATGCAATTTTCCATCGCCGCAAAAACCGACGGCGGCTTTATCTTCGACCAGAAAAGTTTCGCCAACCACATACTTTTCTTTGTATCCATCCAGAATTTCGCGGATATCTTTGATAACTGTCATGATCTCGGGACGGTTTGAATCGTAGATGTGAATTTGGCGATCAAAAGCGCGGAGACCGAATTTTGTTGGGTTCTCTCTAAATTGGGCGTCTTTGAAGTATTCGTTGAAAACATCCAGTCTGAATCCGTCCACGCCACGATCCAACCAAAAGCGAAAAACATCCATCATTTTCTGGTAAACGTCGGGGTTGCGCCAGTTCAGATCTGGTTGTTCCTTAACGAACATATGGTAATACCACTGTTCTGTCTTCTCATCGTATTCCCAGGCCTTACCACCGAAGATGGATTGCCAATGATTGGGGGGGAATTTTTTGCCTTTTGGATTTTCCTGCCAGATGTACCAATCACGGTATGGATTCTCTTTGCTTGAGCGCGATTCCACGAACCAACTGCATTGATCAGAAGTGTGGTTTAGAACCAGATCCATGATGATATGGAGGCCGCGTTTGTGAGCTTCGCTGAGTAGATGGTCAAAATCAGTTAGAGTCCCATATTTTGGATCGATGTCAAAGTAATCAGCCACGTCATATCCGAAGTCCTTGTCGGGGGAGGGGTTGATCGGTGACAACCAGATCGCATCCACGCCCAGATCGGCCAGGTAATCCAGTTTGCTGATGATCCCGGAAATATCGCCAATTCCATCGCCATTGCTGTCGGCAAATGACCGCGGATAGATTTGATAGATCACACCATCGCGCCACCATAAATAATCGTTCTTCATCGCTTCCTCCATGATTTCGTCTATTATATTCGGTAAAAGCCTCCGGATTGTCCAGAGGGTTTACACACTTAAATGTGAGCCAGAATTCTTACTTCCTTCCAAATCCACGGCAGACTGCAGAGAAACCCAACGATCATTGGAGCGGTGCCTGAGATTATCCAAGAAGTCCTCGGCTCAAGAAATGTGAGCAGTCCCCAGGTGACGAGCGCGCCGGTTAAAACAGCGATTGCTACTCGGAATATTCCTTTATCCAAATGGATCGGTGCGATCATGCGCTTGTTGAGAAGTAAAAGCAGGATGACCGCTTCGGTAGTGAATACGATTGAGTCGGTTAAAGCGATTCCTGGGGCACCCAGGCGGCGGAATAAGAGAACTCCCAGGATGACATAAAGAACGATATTTATCCCCGCAGTCAATAAGGGAATTTTGGCTTCCTGACGCGCATAGAATGATCTGACGCCAACTTCTTTTAATGAATGACCTGTAAGGCCAAGCAGGAAAGCCGCTGTTGTCCAGGCTAACAAGCTGGTACCAGCTTCACCAAATTTAAAGGCTGCTGAGATCAGGGGCGAAAATCCAATGGCTAGGATCGCGGCAATTGGCAAACATAGCGCCAGAAGCACCCTGATCGCTTTTTCGATCGTTTGTCTAAATTCTTCTCTTTGTCCCTGGGCAAAAAGTTCAGATAATGTAGGGAGCAGGGCGGTACCGATGGCGGTTCCAATCAATGTTTCTGGAACTTGTTGAAGCATCCAACCGTACGTTAATGTTGTCACCGTTCCTTCTGCCAGGCGTGAACCGAGGTTGTCACGGATCAAGAAGATCGACTGGATACAGAGCATGGTTAGCAGGCGTGGACCTAATACGGATAAGACTTTTTTCACATCTGGATCATTGAGCGCCAGGCCAGGTGACCAGTGAAATTTATACTTGACCAATCCCGGTATCTGGATCAACAAATGAAGAGCTGCGCCTATAATGACACCATAAACCAGGCCGGAAACCCCCAGATTGTATGCGGGAAGCGTTATTGAACCGATTTGATATCCGTTAGCTGGCGCGAGGATAACCACACCAAATATCTGACCTACATTGTAAAACAAAGGCGCCAAAGCAGGCAGCAAGAAATGCTGGTTGGACTGCAAACCAGCCATCACCAGTCCACTGATAGAGAAGATGATTGTGGCGATCAGGTTTAATCGCATCAGTAGAATAACCATGTTCTGTTGGGAAGAAGTGAAACCAGGAGCAACCCCAATTTCGGATTTAACCAACGGCACGGCAAACAACGCCACAAGCAAAGCCAATCCAGAGGTGACCAAAAAAGCCAGGTTGGCGATATGGCTAAAAAGCTTCCAGGCATCCACCTTGCCGGACCGAGTAAGGACTTCAGTAAGAACAGGGATAAAGGCCATCGCCAACGCGCCCCCTGAGATTAACGCGAACAACAGGTCGGGGATATTATTGGCCACGTTGAATGCATCGAGTTCTTTAGATGCCCCAAATTGTTGCGCGATCAGGACCGAGCGTAGTATTGCCAACGCCTTGTCAAGCAAGAAGAAGACTGCCAGTAAAAGCGATATCTTTGAGAGGCGTGATAGTTTCAATTTCATTGGAGCCCCTTTATGTGGTTGAGTGTCGACATCAGCATAAGTGTACCCTGAAAACTTTGTTTTCTTGAATGGCTGGCAATCGTGTAAAATGAATAAATGTGAGGAGAATAGATGAATAAAGGTACGTTATACATTGTTGCGACCCCGATCGGTAACCCGGGCGATATCACTCTGCGGGCCATTGAAGTATTGAAGACGGCGAATGCCGTCGTTTGCGAGGAATATAAACCCGGCAGCACCCTTCTGAAGAAATTGGGGATCGAAGGCAAGGAATTGGTTTTACTGAATGAGCATAATGAATCCGAAGTTGGCGCGGATCTGCTCATGCGTTTGCTAAATGGACAAAACCTGGCACTTTTCTCTGACTGTGGTACCCCGGTGTTTTCTGACCCGGGATCCTATTTGATCCAACTGGCATCCAGCTCGGGGGTAAGGGTCTCTCCCGTCCCTGGGGCTTCTTCGCTTATGGCTGCTCTATCTGTGCTCGATTTCCATCTTGAGCGGTTCGTTTTTGGCGGTTTTCTGCCTCGGGACCCCGAGCAACGAAAGCGGGCATTGACCCATTATCGCGGGCTGCACATGCCTGTGATTCTGATGGATACCCCTTATCGGATGGGAAGCCTGTTGGATGATGTGATCAAAGTATTTGGTAAAGGGCAATGGGTGACCGTGGCTTTTGATTTGACGTTGCCAACTGAGAACATATTTCGGGGCGACGCGGCTACAGTTCGACAACAGGTTGGCCAACGAAAGGGTGAATTCATCCTGATCGTTGGAAATATGTGACCTTGAAGCATCTTTTTTGGAGGGACACGATGACAGCTCATGAATTCAATTGCCCGAAGTGCGGAGGAGTGGTGACCATTTCTCCGGATGATGAAATATCCATTCATTGTCCTTACTGCAATTCGCTGATCGAAATCCCTGAACAATTCCGAAACAATCCTCAAGAGGTTGTTGAGCATTTACTGGATCAACTTCAGGTGATCGATAATTCCCAAGCGAAGACATCCCGCAAAGCAGCTATTTTAGTTGTCTCCATTTTGGGCGTTGTTCTGATAGGTGTATTTACGCTTATCGCCATCGCGTCGTCGAAGAAAAGCATAGGGCAGGAGAACAGTCTCTCTTTGGTTGAGGTCACCGCGGAGACAGTTGAGCCACCAACGATCACACCCACGTTGAATTTCGCTTACGCGGTATTGCCTTTTGGGGGTAGTGGAAATGGTGAAGGCCTTTTCAATAATCCGCGTTACATAGACGCGGATGGTCTTGGCAACATATACGTAGCTGATTACGATAATGGACGTATCCAGAGGTTCAATACCAATGGCGATTATCAGAATGGGTGGTCAGCCAGCGATTCCGGCGAGATCATTCATGGGATGGCAGTCAGCTATACAGGGTTTGTTTATGTCTCCGTTGGCAGCTTTATTAAGAAGTTTGATGGACAAAGTGGTCAGTTTATAACATCCATACAGGCAAATGGTGAGGAGGAATACGGCGACCTTGCTACAACCATTGATGGAAACCTGGTAGCTGTATGGTATGAGGGTAGGTGGGGAGTCTATGATTCAGCTGATCCTGGCCACCGTGTGGATATGGTGATGTTTGATCCTGATTTGAATATTATGAGCACCAATGAGGCATTTATCAGTTCACTTATAGATGATACTCCGAACGATATCCTTCTCGCCGTAGATGGAACTGGGACGATCTACGCGTACAATCGGCCTACAATATTTATGTTTGACAAGGGAATGAATTTTACCGACCGTTTCACTCCTTCGGAAGGTGCTCCCGGAGCATTCAGTTGGGTAAGCGATATTGCCGTGGATGGGCAGGGGAGGGTTTACGTTCTCGAGAGTTATACGATCCATGTGTTCGACAGTAATTTTGGATTTATCGACGATATCCCTTTGGAAAAGAATGCCAATGCGTTTGCCATCGACGCGCAAAACAATATCTGGGTGTTGTCTTCAGATCAAGTACAGAAATATCAGTTGAGATAATAGACGATTCAGGGAAAAGAAAGAGCCATCAGATTGAATTCTGATGGCTCTTAATGTTGTTTAGTGCCTGTCGCTGTGGCTGCGGTCTCCACCGCGTCGATCTCCTCCGCTGCGGCTGTAGCCACCCCTGCCACCACGGCGATCGCCCGAACTACTGTGGGAACGGCCACCGTTACCGCCGTTCTTGCCACCGCGGTCGCGCTCCTGGGCCTCTTCAACGGTCCAACCTTCGAGCACTGCCTGGCGTGAAAGGCGAATCTTTCCATTTTCGTCGATGGCGGTCACCATGACGGTAAGCTCATCACCCATCTTGACCACATCTTCCACTTTCTCGACCCGTTCACTATCAAGCTGGGAGATATGTACCATCCCGTCCACACCCGGCAGGATCTGCACGAATGCGCCAAAATCGGCGACGCGGACAACCTTGCCGGTATAGATCCGTCCGACCATGGGGGTTTCGGTGAGACCTTCGATGCGTTCGCGAGCGGCTGCTTCGGCATTGCTGTCAGTGGCGGCAATGTAGACCGTACCGTCATCATCGATGTCGATCTTGGTACCGGTTTCTTCTTGCAAAGCACGGATGTTTTTGCCGCCGGGGCCGATGATGGCGCCGATTTTATCCACTGGTACTTTGACGATGGAAATTCGGGGGACGAAACTCTTGAGCTCGGGGCGGGGAACTGGGATCACCTCGAGCATTTTATCGAGGATGAACAGGCGGGCGTCATGTGCCTGGCTCAATGCCTGGCGCATAATCTCAGCGGTAATGCCCTTAATCTTGATGTCCATCTGCAGGGCGGTGATGCCTTGGGTGGTTCCGGCAACTTTGAAGTCCATATCACCCAGGTGATCTTCCGCTCCCTGAATGTCGGTAAGGACGACAAAGCGATCCTCTTCTTTAATCAAGCCCATAGCAACGCCGGCCACGGGAGCTTTAATGGGTACACCGGTATCCATCAGGGCCAATGTTGAACCACATACAGAAGCCATTGACGATGAACCATTGGATGCCAGAACTTCTGAGACCAGACGAAGAGTGTACGGAAATTCGGATTCGGGGGGGATAACCGGGATTAACGCGCGTTCAGCCAGGGCGCCATGCCCAATCTCACGGCGTGACTGTCCGCCCATCCGTTTTACCTCACCCGTCGAATAGGGCGGGAAATTGTAATGGTGCATGTAGCGCTTGCTGTCCATCGGTGACAGGGTATCGATCTCCTGGGCTTCTTTAGGGGTTCCCAAAGTGGCCAGGGTCAGTACCTGGGTTTCACCGCGGGTGAATAACCCAGAGCCATGAGCACGTGGGCTGACGCCAACCTCGCACCAAATGGGGCGGATCTCTGTGATCTGTCGGCCATCGGGGCGTTTGTGCTGGTCGAGAATGCGTGAGCGAACCACACGTTTGAGTGCTTCTTCGTAGGCTTCCTTGACTTTGGCGATCATTTCAGCGTCTTCCGGATCGGTCATCTCGACAACGATGTCTTCTCGCAATTGATCCAAAGCGTCCTGTTGCTCATGTTTTCCATGCTTGGTTTCGAGTATGTCGTTCAGATCGGCCACAGCACGCTGATAAATTCGTTCTACCAAGGATTCGTCCATGGAGAACAATTTGACTTCACGCTTGGCTTTGCCAATCTCGGAAGCCATTTGAAGCTGCGCCTGGACCAGGGGTTGAATGGATTCATGACCAAAGAGCAGCGCGGCGACCATGTCTTCTTCACTGATCTCGTCAGAACCGCTTTCGACCATCAGAATGGCGTCGCTAGTACCAGCAATTCGCAAATCAAGATCGGACTCATCGATCTGAGCATAAGTGGGGTTCGCGATGAATTCACCGTTGACACGGCCAACGCGCACGGCTCCAACCGGTCCGTCCCAGGGGATATCAGAGATCATTAAAGCAGCGGAGGCGGCATTAATGGCTAGAACATCCAACGGGTTTTCCAGATCGGCCGAGAGCGAGAACATGGCGACTTGCACTTCATTGCGTATGTCTTTATTAAAGAGCGGGCGGAGAGGGCGGTCCGTCAGACGAGAAACGAGGATCGCGTCGGTACCCGGACGTCCTTCGCGTCGGAAGAAGGAGCCGGGAATACGTCCACCGGCATACATCTTCTCTTCGTACTCGACAGTGAGGGGGAAGAAATCCTGTCCCTCTTTGGGTTCGTTGCCCATTGTGGCAGCAGCGAAAACGACTGAGTCGCCGTACCTGATGGTAACTGCGCCGCCTGCCTGCGCGGCCAGTTTTCCGGATTCAAACGTGACCGGACGACCACCCACAGTGGCGATAAATTTCTTGCTTTCTGGTTTCATTGATAAACTCCCTTTATCATTTCCCGCCTGGTCAGGGACTGAAAAATAAGGGGGACATTAGTGTCCTCGCCATTTTTCAATACCCAACCGGCGGCGAATCATCCCGTTTTCACGGGGTAATAAAAACGAGTAGATGTTTTTTCGATCTCCATCTACTCGCCTGGATCACTTCTTACTTGGTTCGGATACTTAATTTTTCTGTGATGGTCGCAAAGCGGGCGAAATCGGTGCGGCGCAGGTAGGCCAGCAATTTGCGGCGTTGGCCAACCAATTTGAGTAAGCCGCGGCGTGAAGCGTTATCGTGTTTGTTCGCACGCAGGTGCTCGGTAAGTTGTTTGATACGGGTGGTGAGGATGGCAATCTGTACATCCGCTGAACCGGTATCTGCATCGTTTATGCGGTAATCAGTGATCAGTTTTGCTTTTTCTTCCTTTGTCAATGCCATGACATCTGCTCCTAAAATTGATTTATGCAAGTCTCCGTATCCGCAGGAACCCCGCAGACAGGACTAGTCATTGGTACAGATTATACCAGAGGTCGGGTGGGCTGTGAAGGTGACATAAATGGTGCGATTAATGGGGTCAACTCCTCGAACTGTGCTCGCGAAGTTCCAATCTTAAAGAAAGTTCCTGTTCTGGTGGAAAAAATGGCAATAGCCTTCTAAATAGGCGGGGAATTTCTGGTGAATGGGGTTGTGCCAGGATTGATTTTAGGTAGAAGACCGTTTCTACCGGTGAACGGGAAGCGAGAGCTTGCAGGTCCCTTTGCAAAGGTGATAACACTCTGGCGCCTGGTTTCGTGATGATCAAGGTGATTAGATCGTAAATCCTGGGGAGGTTATGAAAATCTGGATCCTTGATCATGGGGAGAATGCTTTGCAGGCCGAACACCTGGTCATAGCTGTCTTTGCTTTCCAACCAACTTTGGATCACTGTTAGCCATTTCTCAACTGCTTCTTTACGCAATCGGATAGAGCCACGATCTTGTAGAAACGCAATGAGATCCCGATCCTCAGTCGGCAGTGACCAATCTTTCAATCGTTGGATGATCTGGTCGGTGTATTCCAGGGGGATCTTTCCGAGCAGGGCGGCAGCGAGTTGCCTCGGTTCTAGCTTTGTCTCTTCCCATAAACGGTCAATCACATCCATTGAGCTTAAAGGATTATCCTGGCAGAGTTTACCAAACTCAAGTTCGAACTGACGGTTGATTAGCGAGGGAACGTTGTAAGCATCTACCGAAAGGGGGCGTTTTCCAGCCGCCAGGGGATCAAAAGTACGGTCTGAATAGAATTCATAGACCGTACTTAATTGTTTTACGAATTGTTCTGCTGAAGAGAATTCTTTAAGCGCCAGTTGGATCTGGGTATGAAGACGAGTCAACTCAACAGCAGGCATAATCACCAGGCCTAATATGCTTTGGCAAAATAAACCTTTTCGCTGGCGGGCTTACCACAAACCACACATTTGCCACTTCCCCCGGGTTGGTCGAGCGGAATGCAGCGCGTGGTTGCTTTGGTATCTTCCTTGACTTTGGCTTCGCATGTTGCGTCACCACACCACCAGGAGTAAGCCCACCCGTTTTCCACGATCTTTTTCAGGTCATCGTAATTCGATGGTTCGGAGATGTGACTATCGCGGAAAGATTTGGCCTTATCATACATGGCTGCGTGGATCTCGGTGAGCAATTCGGCGATCGCGCCTTTGAGGTTCTCCTGTGGAATGATCTGTTTGCCGTCTCTACCAGGGATATCGCGCCGAGCGACCATGACGCTGCCTTTTTCCACATCCTTGGGCCCGACTTCGATACGGACAGGTACTCCACGCATCTCCCAATCATTGTACTTGAAGCCTGGAGTCAATTCGGTACGATCATCGACTTTGATCCTGAAATCGGACAGCGATTGGCTAATATTCTGTACCACCGGCATTACCCTGGATCGTTCCTCGTCATTCTTGTAAATGGGCACGATCACCACCTGGATCGGAGCCAGCTTGGGGGGCATGACCAGCCCCTGGTCGTCTCCGTGGGTCATGATGATGGCTCCGATGAAGCGAGTGGAGACACCCCACGAAGTGGTATAGCAATACTGCATCTCGTTTTTCTCATCCAAGAACTGGATGTCGAAAGCCTTGGCGAAATTCTGTCCCAGGTAATGGGATGTACCCGCCTGCAAGGCTTTGGTATCACCCATCATGGCTTCAATTGTGTATGAATTAACAGCGCCTGCAAATTTTTCGGTTTGGCTCTTGCGACCCGGGATCACCGGAACTGCCGCGTCGTCTATAGCAAAACGGGTGTAAACCTCAAGCATGCGCAGGGTTTCTTCTTCGGCTTCTTTCTGTGTCGCATGGGCAGTGTGACCCTCTTGCCAGTAAAACTCGAGGGTGCGTAAGAAGAGACGAGTGCGCATTTCCCAACGTACCACGTTGGCCCACTGGTTGATAAGCACGGGCAGATCACGGTACGATTTGATCCACTTGGAGTACATATAACCAATGATTGTCTCGGAAGTCGGGCGGACAACCAGCGGTTCTTCCAGTTGTTCGCCACCGCCGATGGTCACCACAGCCAGTTCAGGAGAGAAACCTTCGACGTGCTCCTTCTCTTTTTCAAGGAAGGATTTTGGGATGAGTAGAGGGAAAGCTGCGTTCACGTGACCGGTAGCCTTAAAACGGCGGTCAAGCGATGCCTGGATGTTTTCCCATAAAGCCCAACCGTAAGGGCGAACGACCATGCAACCGCGGACGGGAGCATAGTCGGCCATTTCAGCGCGTTGGATGAGCTGGTTGTACCATTCTGAATAATTTTCACTGCGTGTGGTCAATTTTTCGTTTGCCATGAGTTCAATCCTGAATTAGTTATTTATGTTGCGTATGATTGCAAGGACAGCGGGGATATCTTCTGCGTAGGAGACAATGTCGCGATCCTTAAGTGGAATATAAGGGTTGAAGCGGTCGATAAATTCTGTGTAAGTAGACTTCCAATCCGGGCCAAAGAGGATCAGTGGTTTGCGCGGGATTGCCTGGATGATGATCTCGTTCCACATGATGGAAATCTCAGCCATGGTACCCACACCGCCTGGCATAGCGATGGCGGCGTCGCACTTCTCCACCAGCGCAAAAAGGCGTTCCTGTAAAGTGTCGAAGTGCCACTCTTCGCTCAGGTAGGGGTTGGCTTTACGACACAAATGCGAAGCCTCGAGTTGACCGCAGGTGGCACCGATTACATGGGTTCCGGCTTCCTTACCGCCAAGCGAGACAGCTTCCATGACACCGATATAGCCACCGGTCAAAAGAGAATAACCCTGACTGCCCAGTTCAAAGCCCAACCTTCGAGCTTCTTCGTAAGCTGGCTCGCCTGGTTTCGGTGCCGATCCGCCAAAAACACTGATGATCATTCAAGTCCCTTTTCTTTTTCGATTTCCGTATCCCAGGTTCTGGAATAATTCTTCTGCAGTTTATACATGATGGCCTGTTCCAGATCGATGCCGCTAACTTTTGCTAACTGCAGCAGATAAAGAGCAACGTCGGCGAGCTCTTCGGATAGTCCTTGTTTGTCTGTTGCCTCTTCACGCCATTGAAAATGTTCCAGAATCTCCGAAGATTCCAGGCTTAATGAAATTGCCAGGTTGCGAGGTGTTTGCGGGCGTAAGGTATTGGGTTGATACCAACCCTTGGCACTGACAAAACGATCCATCTCCTCGGTCAACTCGCGAATATCCATAAGTCACCTACCGACTTTATTTTCAAGGACTTCCAAAGCAAAACGGGCGGATTTCACCTGTTCCGGATGCCAGCCTTCTTCTTCAGCCATTTTGTGCAAATGGTTCAATACCACTTTTTGATTTTCTTCACCCAAACCTTTATAAACGGAATCGATCCTCTCAACATCGCGAGAGAGGATCCCATCCCAGGTTTGTTCGAGAAACGATTCTAGATCAATCATGGTTCTGCCAAAAAGATGAGCTAAGATTACCAGAGTCGAAGAGATGAGTCAAGTTGAAAAAAGAAAAGGACTGGAAAAGTATTTTCCAGTCCTTTGGATTTCTGATTGAATATTACTCTTCCTTTTTGGATTCTAATTCCTTTGTGCGGGCATCGATGATTGGCTGGGCGATGTGTGATGGAACGACCTCGGTGTGGTCGAATTCCATGCTGAACACACCGCGGCCGGCGGTGATGGAGCGCAGGGTGGTGGTGTAGCGCAGCATCTCAGCCAGGGGAACGGTGGCGGTAACCACGGAGTGACCTTTCTCAGTTTCCATTCCCTGAATACGGGCACGGCGAGTGTTCAGGTCACCCATGATATCACCCATGTTGGCTTCGGGGACCGTGATGCGAACCAACATGATCGGTTCACGCAACACAGGGCCAGCTTCACGCACGGCGAGTTTAAAGGCTTCACGGCCTGCAACCTCAAAGGCCACTGGTTTAGAATCGACCGGATGTTCTTTGCCGTCGAAGACAGAGACATGTACGCCAGATACAGGGTAACCAGCGATAACGCCTTCTTTCATGACGCTCTGAATACCTTTCTGGATGGAACTGGCATAGGACTGCGATACGGCGCCGCCGAATACATCCCATGTGAAATCGTAGTCTTTGTCTGTGATTGGGCTGACTTTGAGGTGAACTTCACCGAACTGACCGGATCCACCAGTTTGTTTTTTGTGGCGGTACATGGCGGTGCCAGGTTTGGTGATGGTTTCCTGATAGGGAACCTTCGGTTCGGTTATATTGATACCGACCTGGAATTTAGTTTCGGCACGGCGAATGGCTACGTCGATGTGTTGGTCGCCCATACCCTGAAGGATGGTCTGGAGTGTGGTGTTGTCGTTGTAGTGGGTGAGGGTCATATCCTCTTCGCAGAGGCGAGCCAGGGTGGATGATATCTTGGTGGAATCTGCCTGAGTCTTTGGGAAGATAGCAACCCGATATAGCGCACCGGGATATTCGGGAATGGGTAGGGTGAGGGGATGATTCTTGTCGCAAAGCGTATTGGAAGTTGAGGTCTCAGATAGCTTTGGCACAACGCAGATATCACCAGCGTGAATGATCTTGACTGAAATGCCTTCCTTGCCTCTTGGGATGTTTACATTACCCAGGCGCTCTTCAATGTTCTTGGTCTGGTTCCAAACGCGGGCATCAGGAGCAATCGTACCCGAGTAAACACGGAAATATGTCTGTTTGCCGACGAACGGGTCAGCTGTGGTTTTCCAAACATAAATGGCCAAAGGACCAGAATCTTCAGCGGTGAGTTTTTCCTCGCCTGATTTACCCTGTGCCACAATGGCGGGCATATCTTTGGGTGATGGCATCAGGTCGACAATCGCGTCGAGGAAGCGGCCAACACCCATTTCAGCTGAACCGGCAGCCACCAGAACGGGGACAAAACCACCTGTGTGGACCACCTTGGTAAGACCCTGGAGGACTTCAGCTTCGCTCAACTCACCGGATTCAAGGTATTTCTCGAGTAAGGAATCGTCACCCTCTGCAGCGGCTTCGACCAGCTTGGCACGTGCTTCATCAGCGGCTGCCTTGAATTCAGCGGGGATTTCTACGGCGCCAGCTTTTCCATCGCCCTTGTATGCTTTCATGGTGATCAGATCGATCACGCCCTGGAATGATTGTTTCTCGCCCCAAGGTAATTGAATGGGGATCAGGCGAATTTCAGAAAAATCAGCCACGGATGCCAACGCTTTCTGGAAATTGGCATTCTCACGGTCCATTTTGTTGATTAGCAGGAAACGAGGCAGATTAAATTTGGTGCAATACGACCAGGCCAGTTCAGCGCCGACTTCTAGTCCGTTGACCGCGTCTACCAGCACAACGGCGCCGTCAGCGACACGTAGAGCGGAGATGACTTCACCGACAAAATCGGTGTAACCTGGGGTATCGAGAAAATTGATCTTGGTATCACGGTATTCCACTGGAATAACCGAGGTGTAAAGTGAAATCGTTCTGCGCACTTCCTCATCGTCAAAATCGGAAGTGGTGGTGCCGTCTTCGATCTTTCCCATACGAGTGGTGGCTCCAGTGAAGTGGAGCATCGCCTCGCTGAGAATCGTTTTCCCCGCGCTGGAGTGTGAAACCAACGCGATATTGCGAATCTTTTCAGTCGAGTACTCTTTCATGAAAAAGGCCCTTCTCTACACTTGAGATGATTTCAACCTTGTAATTTTAAGGTATACGTGCCTTTCTGTCAAAGATTATTTTAACAAACACTCATTAAATAGGAAATTCGTCCATTTTTCAGATGTACAATGGAACAAGGGAACAAGTAATGTGAAATTTCCGTCTATTATCTTGAGGATTACCCTTTGGACGATCGCTGCGTTGGGGTTGTTTTCGATCACCCCATTGACTCTGTCTTACTGGCAGTATGATGGTGGCAAGTGGTATCAAAAAAATGCTAGTGAGGTCAACTCTATCGATAGTCTTCTGGTCAATGCCCAAAGCGCAGACCTGGATGGCGATGGTCACATGGAATGCGTTATGCTTTCCTCGGATAGAGCGAAAATCACCAATTGCGATAATCAAGTGCTCTGGCAAAGTCCAACGGGTTGGTTGGTGAAACAGGTTTTTATTAGCGATCTGAATCGAGATGACGAACCTGAAGCGAGTCTTTTAGTCTGGAGGCCGTTTTCATCGTGGCCAATCGACAACTTCCTGCCATTTGGCGGAAGGATAAAGAATTTTCACAATCAACAGGGTTTGAGCTGCCACTTGATCCTAATTGGTTGGAATGGCAAATCCTATGTTGAGAAATGGGCAGGATCTGCGTTGATCCGACCGGTGGAACAGCTTTACGCAGTCGATCTGGACAGCGATGGTGAGCAAGAGTTGGTTGGATTGGAAGGTGAGTATGATTCACCCATGCCCGGTGGCACATTAACAATTTGGCGCTGGCGCGGCTTCGGTTTTGTTTTGGAGGATGAAACGGATTGCTGGTTTGAAACAATCCGGATTACGCAAGATGATGAAAGTTATATTGTGTTTGCTCAATAATTGGAGGAACTATGAAAAACAAAAAGCTATTAATCCTTTTTTCAACTGTCTGTGTACTCTCCATGATCCTGGCTTCATGTAATTTTCCGTTAAATAGCCAGACCGCAACAGCAAATTCAACAGTGACGAGTGCTTCGGTGGTCGTACCCACTGATGTATACGCCGAAGCGTTCGCGGCTTATCAGGAGCCAACGGTAACACTCCCCGACGAATTTGTGGGAGGGTATACCTTGCCACTTGATTTGGGGCAAGTGAATAACCTTTCTGAGTTTCCTTTTACCGACACCCAATTGAACGCCCTTGGGCAAAATGGCTTCTTTGTTACACCGCCCTCTACTGATCCTAACGCCATGTATACGGAGTTCTACCAGGCATACGAATCACAGCGTTATGAACAAACTCCACTTTTCGTAACCACGGATTCAGTTTTCCATGTTTATCACCTGGTGTTCGATAAAATGCTACGGGATTTGGAAACCACTTACTTCATCCCCACTTTGAAAGAATTTACCCTCACGATGGTGGATGCCACTGAAAAGCAATACCAATCTCTGAAAGGATCCGATCTGGAAAACGCAGCCCTGCGTAATGTAGCCTTTTTCTCAATCGCCGCTTCGCTGCAGGGGCTGGAGTACACGGCTTTACCGGCAGCCCAAACCTACGTGGATGCCGAACTCGCATTGATCAACGCGCATGAAGGCACAAATGTCTCTCCCTTATGGCTGCGAGACGATCAGACTCAGGACCTACAGTTGATCGAGGATTACTCTCAATACATTCCCCGCGGTCATTACACTCGCAGCGCGGAATTACGAAATTACTTTAAAGCCATGATGTGGTATGGACGATTAACTTTCCGCCTTAAAGATGAGTTCGAAACCCAGCGTGCCTTATTGGTCACCCAGGCGATCCGGACCGCTTCCAGCAGCAGTGGGAATTCCGCGTTATCCCTCTGGCAACTGATCTACGATCCGACAGTATTCATTGTTGGCAAGGCGGATGACCTCGGCATCTATGAATATGGTAAGTTATCAGATGCGGTTTTCGGAGCCGATGCGCAGCCTTCTGTGTTTGCCGATAAAGCGAGGTTGGAGAAGTTCATCGCAGAAGCCAGGAACCTGCCGGCTCCACAGATCAATTCCATGTGGGTGTGGATCTGGCAGGACCGCGACGATGTCACCCAGGGATTTCGTGTCATGGGGCAGCGTTTTACCCTTGATGAATACGTTTTTGGCCAGGTGATGTGGCGCAATGTTGGTACTCTCGAGAAACCTCGTGATCTTCCCAAGGCATTGGATTTCTTTGCTTCCATGGGTTCGAACGAAGCGCTCAATATCCTGCATGACATTGGAGAGTCAGATTACGTGAATTATGATTCACAATTGAACAAGGTAACTCAGGAGGTCTCTGATTTACAGATCGATTCTTGGACGCAGAATCTTTACTGGACATGGTTATATTCGCTTCAACCGTTGATCTCAGAGAAAGGTAAACAATATCCCTCATTCATGCAGACCGACGCCTGGACCCGAAAGGAGTTGGCCACCGCGCTGGGAAGCTGGACAGAGCTTAAGCATGACACAATCCTTTATTCCAAACAGGTAATGGCAGAGATGGGTGGGGGACCCTCCGAGAATCCCCCCCATGGCTATGTTGAACCCAACCCGTATGCTTATGCCAGGTTGATCGCGCTGGTGCAAATGACTCGATCTGGATTGGAGAACCGTAATTTGCTGGATGAGACCACCCAGGCAAACCTGGACAACCTCATGGATGAGTTGAATTTTCTCCTGGATATTTCGCAGCGCGAGTTAAACGGTGGAACAATCTCCGATGATGAGTATTGGCGCATTCAGTATTACGGTGGCTGGCTCGAGGCAATCACGATCGCTTCGGCGGATTCCGAATCTGATGAACCGGGACGGAATTACCTCGAAGATCAGAAATCCGCTGTGGTTGCTGATGTCGCCACCGGCATGGGAAGAGTTCTGGAAGAAGGAGTTGGTTACCCAACGAATATATACGTTGTTCTACCGAACGCTCCTTACCAAGTGGCCGTTGGCGCAGTATATACCTATTATGAATACACTGTAACGCCAGACCAGAGAATGACCGATGAAGGTTGGCGGGCTCAGCTCGAGGCTGGCAATGCTCCAGCTCTGCCGGATTGGACGTCAGAATTCATCATTCCATAGTGAAGAATAAGATTATTTTGTGGGGAGCGCTGATTCTGGCGCTCCTCACAGCTCAGGGTTGTCAGAAAGAACCCTCAGTAACAATCACTTTTGGAGGGGATGTTATGCTTGCCAGAAATGGTGTAGCTTTATTCGAGCGGGCAGATCCCTGGGGTGATGTGGATAAGTATTTAGAGGTATTAAGGTCGAAGGATTCCCAGTTACTCTTTTTGGTGAATCTTGAATCACCTTTGTCTGTGGATGTCTCAGAGGATGGAGCGAATACCTATGACCTTTGCGCCGATTCATCACAAGCCTTGGTTTTAAAATCCGTCCAAATCGATATGGTTTCATTGGTAAACAACCATAGCTTTGATTGCGCTCCTGATGGTATGGCGCGCTCCATCCGTATCTTAACCGACAATTCAATCGGATTTGTGGGAGACATTTTTTCACCTACTTTTGTGGTGATAAAGGGTGTCAAGGTAGGGGTGATCGCCGCGGAAGACGTGGCAGCTCCGGTCGATCAGCAGGGATTGCTTTCAGCCATCCGGGACGTGCGTAAGCAATGCGATTTTCTCATCGTATCCATGCATTGGGGAATGGAGTATCAGGCTGGGATAAGTGAGCGTCAGGAAGCAATGGCTCAGGCGATCGCCGATGCCGGCGCTGACGTTCTGTGGGGTCATCATCCGCATGTCCTGCAAAGGATGGAATGGATAAGTGCGGCATCGGGGGAGCACCGAATGCTTGCCATTTATAGCATGGGAAATTTGCTTAGCGATCAGGGGATGAACAAAGATACACAAGAAACAGCATTAATTTCTGTGATTGTAAAGGATGAAAAAATCACACAAATTCAAATTCAACCCTTCGTCATGGATGTATATCGAATGGAACTTCGGTATGCTGATGTTGAAGAAGCGCAGGATGTTTTAGATCGGCTGAAAGTGGATCAATTATCAGGAGTGGAGTTGGTAATTCCTTGAGGTTTAGCCATGAATGATTTTTTCCATCCGCCATGAGGGTTCTGTTATGGTATGCCATTTTCCCTCATCGTCTGGAAACGACCAAACTCCGGGTTCTTCAGCGACAATTTGATATCCAAGACGTTTATATAATCTGATCGCGCCTGGATTGTCGCGTGCCACATTCAAAGTCACTCGTGAGAATTTCCGAGCGAGTAATGAATTTTCCACTACCTTAACCATTTTCGTTCCCAACCCATGGTTTCGATAGGCGGGTTTAATTCGGAAGGAGTATAAATAGGCTCTTTGCCACCCATCTGAGAGTTCGGGACGGTCGCTCACGAGTTGCACGAATACCTGACCGATCAAGCCTGCTTTTACATGATCGGCGATCCAGATCATGGATGTGCCTTGAACCATACGTTCGTAGGCGTTGGCAAAGACCGTTCGAAAATGCTTGAATTCGCCGTCCCATTCAAGCGCAGGGAGATCGCTCTTCCTGGCAGGACGTATGATGACATCTTCCAGAGAAAAATCTGTCTCAACTTGGTGAATGATCTGTTCAGCCATGAGTGCTCTCACAAATCCATTGTTTTAAGAATATTCTCCAATAATATTTTTTCTTGTTCTGGGGTTTTTATCTCACCTTCGATCCAGGCAGCTCGAATTTTTCGAATAATCTCACTATACTTCGGGCCGGGTTCCAGGCCGAGGGTTTTTAGTGTTTCACCATTTATTGTTGGAAGGATCTTTCGCCATATCAGGTAGTAATCCTGTAGTTTTTGTTTGAAGTTTCTCTCTGAACTCGAAAGGAAAAGGGTGTAGCCGCCGATCGCAGGAACATCAGCCAGGTAGTCAGAGAATCGACTGGGTGAGAGATCGACCAGAATATCCCGCTGCATCCAAATTTTTTGGGCTCGCTTCAACGCATCCATCAACTGGTTGTTCAGATGGAAGCGGTTGGCAATTTCGATGCTTGCGTTGCTTTCTTGTTGGATCAGCCAGACGAGAAACGCCAATCCGGTGTGGATCGGGGTGGCACCGACCTGTTCAGGGATGCCCCATCCATCAGGGATTGCCATTTTCAATGCATTCGTTAGCGATTCGGAGTATCCCTTGCGCCAAGTCAGCAGGGGGTGAATAGCCTGGATCAGTCCCAATTCGTTTAATCGGTCGAAAATTGGGGTAGGATACTCTTCTTTGAAAATCAGATTAAATTCGTGTCGTAACCGGTCACCACTGACCTGTTTAATCAATGGTCGCGCTTCTTCCATCAACTGCAATGTGCGGTTTTCGATATGAAAATGGAAACGCTGCTCAAACCTAACCGCGCGTAAAAGGCGGGTGGGATCGTCGATGAACGAAAGGGAATGCAGCACTTTGATCTGCTTTTTTTGTAAATCTGCCAATCCATCCCAGTAATCGTAAAGCTCGCCAAAATGGCGACCATCAAGGCGGAGTGCCATGGTATTAATCGTAAAATCACGCCGGTGCAGATCGAGTTTGATACTCGAACGCTCGACAGTAGGGAGAGCGGTGGGATGATCGTAAAATTCAGTTCTTGCGCTGATCAGATCAAGAGAATCAGGTAATTTGCTGGTGTCTGCGTTCGAGAAACCAAACTCGTGCAACAGATTATTTTTGATATCTTTAATCAACCATTTCGCGGTTCCGAATCGGCTATGAGAGATTACCCGCCCACCAAACCGGGCGTGCAGGTTTTTCGCAAGTTGAATTGCCTCACCTTCAACGACAAGGTCAAAGTCAGGTGAAAAATGGCCCAGAATCAAATCACGGACAAAACCGCCAACAACATAGATGGGAATATGTTCTCGGGCAGCTTCTGCTGCCACAGTTTGGATCAGAGCAAACCTGGGTGCGGATAAAGATTTCTTCAGAATATCCGTATAATTCAAACGCCCGGGGACAAAAGCAACCTCATCCGATAATGAACGCAGTAGATCGGTTCGGGTGACAATCCCTACCACGGAGTGATCTTGTGGATCCACGACTGGTATTTGTCCCCAACCAGTGGATGCCATTAAAGATTGCAGTTGATCGATTGTATCTTTGGTTGTTAACGAATAATTACCGGCTTCCATCAGGCTGTCGATTGATAATTTGAGGTGGTGTGCCATGGCACGATCGACAGCTCGCCGGGTGAGCAACCCGACAACTTTGTTGTTATCGATAACAGGGAACCCTTCATACCCATACCGCTTGAAAGCCTTAGCCGCTTCTTCCAAACTCGTCTTAGGTGACAATAAAAGGGGATGCTTAGACATGATTTTTCCGACGGTGATTGAAGGCGTAACGATAGCTGGAAGCGCGTCAATCAAACGGGTTTCGATTTCTTTAAGAGGTAGATTCCCTTTTGGATAAGCAGGGTCGTGGGGGGTAATCAAAGCGGAAGCAGCGCGTTCATGACCGCCACCACCAAAAAGCGCGGCGACAGCAGCCGCATTCACCTGGTCTGATGTCGATCTGGCTACGAGCCTGATCCCATCACGCGTTTTGATTACCAGGAAAAGCCCGTCTGGATCAAACAGATCACGCAACTTATGCGCCACGCTGGAAACTTCATCGTCCATATTGGATCCATCAGCCGACGCGATAAGGATCATCTTTCCATGGACATCCAGGTTTTGCGCTGTAGTCATGAGCACATCGGCCAGTGCCTTTTGTTCATCAGACAACGCGGGGTTGAGGAAATCGGCAGCCAACCGAAGGTTAGCTCCAGCTTCCATTAGGGCAGCCACTGCGCGAATATCTCTAACCGTGGTGGAGGCGTAGGTCATTGCGCCGGTATCTTCGTAAATTCCCAGGAGTAATAATGTGTTTTGGATCATCGTAAAGGATGGCAGGTGTTCCTTCAACCTTTCGACGAAAATAGTTGTACAGGCGCCGGTTTTTTCAAGGTTTATTTGCCAATCGGTATCCAGGTTCTCGCGCTGAGGGTGGTGGTCGATCACCTGAACTGTTGTTTTTGAGTTAAGTCCCTTGAGCGTGACCAAGGATTGCGTGTCTACCAGGGTAACTTTTTGAATCGGTTCGGATGGTAAATCGCGAAATTCAATGAAAGGCAGCTCGGAGCTGTATAAATTAATGAATCGTTTTACGTTTCGATTAAGGCGTGCAGGAAGGATCGCGATGGCGGTTTCATCCAACAACCATGCACCCAGTAATGCTCCAAGCGCGTCAAAATCAGCCTGTTCATGCGTCAAGTTTACGTTCATGTGTACATTTTAGCATGAAGCCATGAAGATGTTCCGAACATGGTTTTTTTGCATCAATAGAAGGGGAGGAGTACAATTGAAAAATTCGTGGTTGGGCACGATAGATAGTGATTATGAAGAGGAAAAATGTCTGATAAAAGAGTAATCCTGGCAGTTCTAGCTCATCCGGATGATGAGACATTTGGTATGGGGGGAACGCTTGCTTTATACGCTCGTAAAGGGGTAGATGTACATTTGGTTTGTGCCACACGTGGAGAAGTGGGAGAAGTTCCCGATGGGATGATGAAAGGCTTTACGACGGTCGCAGAACTTCGAGAAGATGAATTGCGACGAGCCGGTAAATTACTTGGCCTCAAGAGTATCGTTTATCTTAACTACCGCGATTCAGGGATGCCAGGAAGTGCTGATAACCACCATCCCCAGGCTTTAGCGGCAGCACCAATTGAAGAGGTAACTGGAAAGGTTGTTCATTACATCCGTTTGCTCAAACCACAGGTAGTTCTAACTTTTGATCCCATTGGCGGATACAGACATCCTGATCATATCGCTATTCAGCAAGCCACGGAGAAGGCGTTTTATGCGGCAGGTGACTCCAATCAGTACAAATCCGACCTCCCCGCATTTTCACCGGTGAAACTATATTTTCATACTATGCCGAAAGGTACCCTTCGGTTCGGTATATTTCTGATGCGTTTGATCGGAAAAGACCCCCATAAATTTGGTAGGAATGGAGACATCGATCTGGCAAGCATCGCTGAAATCAGCTTTCCCAAAAATGCGGTCATTGACTTCAGAGCGGTAGCGGAAATACGAGAGCAGGCGGCTGCCTGTCACGCGAGCCAGGGTGGTACGCAAATTACCAGTGGCGGATTGATTGGTAAGATCAGGAGGTTTCTTGGATCGAAGGATCTTTTTATGCGGGCTTTTCCGCCTGCGGATCGTCACATCGAACGGGATCTTTTTGAAGACATAAAATGAGAAAACCGGGGCCATTATGGTCCCGGTTTTACTCATGCCTTATTGGTACGAATTTTCAATAACGCGTAAAGGGGGCAAAACCCAATCAATCCCGTGATCAAGGCGATTGCTCCAATGGCAAGGAATACCCAGCCAAGAGCTCCTGCTATAACACCGGTAAATTTTAAAATCAGCAGGACAATTCCAAGAATTACCCGGATATATCGATCCATAGATGATTCATTTGGTCTCATAATATCTCCTTAAATAATCAGATTGCATCATAACCACATAGATGCATTCTGTTAAGAAAGGTGACGGGAGCTTACAAACGGATTTCTTTACCGCAGAACTCGCACTTGATCGTGTCCATCCCGCGCAGTACAGGCTTTGTGATCAGCCCACCGCACTGCGGACATTGGGTTGGCGCGGCTTTGGCTTTGTCGATCGCGGCTTGATCCACCGCGATGGCACGATTCCTATCAATTTCATGCGTTTTCACCGAAGTAATCAGAGATTGCCAGGCTGTACAATCCTCATAGAAAATATGCAACAGGGCTGTTGCCGCGAAATTACCAGCTGCGAATTTCAGGCTCAACATATCCTGATTTTTCATTACCCCTTGTTTAAAACCTTTGACTTCTTCGATGGAAATCGCGGGTACTTCAAAGAGTAATTGCTGAATTTTCTGCCTTTCAGTGGTTACGAATAAAACCTTCTTGGTCGCGACTTCTTCATTTTGTTCGAAGATCAATCGCTGATCCGTCAGGAACAGGATGCCTTCAGGATCATTTTTCTCTTCTTTTCCAGATTTACACCAGACCGCTTTTACGGCTTTAACCACAGCTTCTCCGGGAAGGAAACCGAAGCTGGCTGCGTCCGCTTTATCCAAAGCAAATTCCAGTTCACTTATATCGTGGATAAATGTATCGACTTCGCTTTTTAACGCTTCAAAGAAGGCCCTAATCGAGTCTGCTGTTGATTCACAACGGTCCTCAAATTGGTCTGTTTCATTGCTCAGAATCTGAACACTAGAAAGGGCAGGGAGAGCACCAAGGGCATTGAAGCGCATCTCAATTGAACGTAGGCCGGATTGAAGGATATTTGCCTGCATGGCGATTTTTCCTTCCACATCACCTTGGATGGCGGCACATCGCATGCTCAAGTCTGCCGCTTTCTTTTCGAGGAGGTTATTGAAAGCATATTTGCGTTGTCGCAGCGTCTGGATCCTGAGTGGAAGGTTGGCGGCATTACTTTGAAATTCTGTAAAAGTATCAATAACACTTTTTAGAGAAGCTACATCACGTAAATTGTCAATCTTAAATCGTAAGCTGTTTTTTAAGCTTGCGGCTTCATTCATTGGTGTTGTTGTGGCCATTTTCCTCTCCTACTCCAAGGTACGTAAATTAGCCGATCAATTTTTTGGGTTTGCTTTCAAGTTCTACCAGTTCTCCCGTAACGACAAATATCGTCCGCTCACAGATATTGGTCACGCGATCAGCCATTCTCTCGATGTTATGGGCTACCCAAAGCAGGAGATTGGAATGGTCGATCATTTCAGGTTGGGTTACCATCATATGAACGATTGAGTGCTCCACCTTCTTAAAGATGGTATCTACCTGATCATCCTTCTGTGGAAGCAGACGCGCATTTGGAACATCCTCATTCAAAAAATTATCAAGCGCTTCATGAAGCATTTCCACTGTTAATTGACCCATTTTCTCGAATTCTTTGATCGGGATGGGGATATCAACATTACCCAGGTTCAGCGTGACCTTGCAGATCCCTTTAGCATAATCTCCCATTCTTTCAAGTTCAGAAGCGATTTCCAGCATGGCAGCCAATAGGCGAAGGTCGTGAGCCAGAGGTTGTTGGGTAGCGATCTGTATCAGTACGCTGTTCTCTACTTCATAACGTTTTGAGTTGATCACTTGATCAGCCAGATAAATCTTTCTGGCAGCTTCACTGTCGCGGTTCTTTAATGATTCAATGGATTGGATGGTAGCTTTTTCAACCAAATCACTAATAACCAGCAGTTCATTTTTTATTTCTTGGATGTGCAAATTGAGCGTCTCACGAGACATATTTTTCTCCTGCCTTATCCAAACCGCCCGGAGATGTAGTCTTCAGTTTCTTTATGCTGGGGTCGAGTGAAAATCTGTTCAGTCAGACCATATTCAACCATTTTCCCGGCGCGATCAGTATCCATGGTAAAGAACGCTGTATAATCAGATGCCCGCCCCGCCTGCTGCATATTATGGGTTACGATAATAATTGTATAACTCACCGCCAAATCTCGCATCAGGTCTTCGATTTTTAATGTCGCGGTCGGGTCCAGTGCTGAACAGGGTTCATCCATTAAAATGATCTCGGGTTGAACAGCCAATGTGCGGGCGATGCAAAGTCGTTGTTGTTGTCCACTCGAAAGGCCTAGGGCGGAACCTTGTAGATCATCTTTTACTTCATCCCACAAGGCAGCTTTGATTAGAGACTCCTCAACGAGATCGGCAACCGACCCGGGGTAGTGGTTGATTTTGGCTCCCCATGCGATATTGTCATAGATCGATTTGGGAAATGGATTCGGTTTCTGGAAGACCATGCCGATTCTTTTTCGAACCTGGACGGGGTCTACATTTGTACTGTATATATTCTGACCATGAAAAAGGATGCTACCCTTTACATAAGCTCCAGGAATAAAATCGTTCATTCGATTAAACGCTCGTAATACGGTACTCTTTCCGCAGCCGGATGGACCGATAATAGCGGTTATCTTTTGCGGTTCGATCTTTAGATTGACTTCTTTTACAGCGCGAAAATTACCATAAAAAATGTCGAGGTTCTCAGTTTCGATCGCGTAATTGTTATTAGGAATCGATGTGTCTGCCATATCACCCGTGAAGAATAGAAACAAGATAAATACATGAATGTCGCAAGGTTATCCATGAATATTATAAGTTGAGAAATGGAAATTTCAACAATTGTCAATCATAAGATTGAATGTTGTTTCAAATTGCCTGGCAAGTTGACGCCGGTCAAAATGCGCAATTACATATGCTCGTCCATTCATTCCCATAGTTCTTGCTTTTGTTCGATCTAAAGCCAGATCAACAACAGCAGCAGCCAATGCTTCAGCATTCCCCGGAGGAACAAAAATTCCGGCTTTGGCAGTCTCTACTATTTCGCGGCTGACCCCGTCGATCACCTGAATTATTGGTCTTCCAGCGGCCAGATAATCGAATATTTTATTGGGATAAGTGGTTTTATACATATCCAATGGCTTTAAGATTGCGATACATGCGTTGGCCCCCGCAATCACATCTGCCATCTGGTTCTTGGGGACGGGAGGAAGAAAAGCCACATTCGTTAATCCCGCTTCATGGGCTTTTTGGATAAGGTTTGCTTTCTCTTTTCCATCTCCGACAAAAACATATTTGATCTCTGGGTAGTGTGCTGTTTGTAAAGCGGCGGATAAAACAACTTCTAGATCGTTCGATATTCCATGTGCTCCAGCGTATAACACCACGAATGATTTTTCAAGGTTATTCGCTTTACGAAATTCACTGCCGGTGGCCTCGGGATCGAACATCTCGGGATCCGCGCCGTTGGGGATCAACAGAATATTTTTGCCACCATGCATCTCAACATGAGGAATGAAACCAGGTGAATTCACCACCAATTGGTCGGCATGTTTGTAGAGGAATGATTCCAACCAGTAAGACATGCGGATGATAACCCGGTTCTTCAAAACACCAATGGCGATGGCAAATTCCGGCCAAAGATCGCGAATTTCAAAAAGGAATGGAACGCGCTTCAACCTCGCGAGCAACCAGGCTGTCCAACCCTGGAAAATAGGGGGCGATGTTCCCCACACGGCATCCACGTTTTTTACACCCAGACCAATGAAAAACGAGGAGAACATGAAACTGAAGAAGCTTAATATTCTGTGGAAAAAACTGCGATGGAGGGCGGGGTAGGCATAGGCACGTAGAATGGTGATTCCTTTTTCAGGAGTCTCTTGATCCACCCAGCGTATCCTGGAATCGCCTGATTTTCCCGTCAAATAGCTTACCGGGCTGGTAATGATTGTAACCTTGTGTCCATTCTCAGCCAGAAAACGGGCAATCTCATAATGACGTGTTCCGCCAGCTTCGTCAAGTGCGGCAAATGCCTGATGGATTAGAAGGATGTGCATGGGCTTAGTTCATCCTGACTTTACTGGAGCTTCCAGATGGATTTTATTTGTAAATCTTCTTCAGTAACGAATTCTACCGCAAGCGAAAGTGATGGATCCTTACTGAGGTAGGTTTTCGAGACCCATCCTCGGATCGGATTCACACAATTCCCGAGTAGAGTCTCACCACCTCGGATCAGTGAGACACTGCCGTGTATTGTCTGAACATGTTCTGAGATCGCGAAGAGCTCGAGATGGATTCTGTTCTTTCCGTTTGCCAGTTCAAGGGCGTTCTCTTTGAGTCGGTACTTCCAATCAGGTAACAGCCATTGGATCGAAACCTTTATCGGCTTAGATTCCTTCCCGGAGAATTTTATGGTATCGGTTACCTCAAAATACGAGGGATCTTTGAGTATTATGGATCGTGTTTGTTCATAGCTCACTGGCTGCCGAACATGGATTTTGGCACTGATACTTTTGTCTTTCTTTTCAATGAGTTGGACATTCACTCGCCTCAACCATAAGAATTTTCCAGCTTTCAAAAATTGATCGCAATCATCGATCGTGATGGTATTGTGTACAAGGGTGGATGCCAGGGCATTTTGCCAGGGAGCAGGTAAATTATAGGCGTAAGTCCCCGCGTCCATGGCAAGATTGATTCCATCTTTCCACAGCTCAGTATGAAGAAGGTCGGCATGGGCTGGCCTGGAAGAGAAGGAACAGACCCTCAAACTCGCCCAGGTCTGTTCTGATTCAATTCGATGGGTAGCTGAAGAAACTTGCGAAGTAAGAGCTGGTGTAGGTGTACGCAAATTGAAGAGGGCTGAAAGATCATCCCACTGACCAACAGCTAATAAATCGACGTCGAGAAATGCCCGGCTGGCTGCCTGGAGCGCGGGGCGAAAATCAGAATATTCTTTGCTTCCCACCGGCAAGAGATTGGTACCATCGTTGTGCCCGAGGTTTGGGACACGGCCGGAGAGTTGATCCAATTGCCCGATCAGCCATACGGTAGCTGCGGTCAATTTTTCTTTGATCTCCGGTGCGAGGTCTTCCTTTTTTATTTGAAGGATACGCCAATAAATAAGAGCCAAATCCAGCAGCATGCGGTGATAATTTGTGCTGTGCTGAGAGAACGTGCCATCGTCATCTATCAGAGTCAATAGAGCGGATTCAAATTCACGAATTCCAGTTTTCAGCCAATATTGACCTTGATTTGTATCCTTGAAATGAACTCCCCCTATCATCAACCCCAGCGCTTCGCTTAACCAGTGATTATTATGCTGCGAGCGCGCATAATTTAAGCTGGATGGAATTCTCCGGCAATGCTGCCAAATCGTGTCAGCTAAAAGTCCTTTACGTTCTTTTGTACTTACTTGTGATTTTTCAAATGCTTGCCCTGCCATTGTCCAGGGGATCAATCTGAGCGCGACTTCCTGGGCAGAACTCCAATTTGGCCCAAGGTTAGGGGGATTAGCTTCTATGAATGTACTGAAAAATCTCCAGAATGTCTCTGGATATTTTTCATCTTCCGTGATCTTGTATGCCAGACAAAGTGGAATTGTCCAGATAAATCGTGCTGGTTCCCAGTAAGTTTTAATATCCCTGCCATCCAGGGTATCACCGTATTTTGTCCAATGCTTGAGAGGTTGAGGGAGAGAAAAATCTAAAGCGGAAAGCCGGTCACCAAAAGGTCGATATTGCCCTGAAACAATTTCATCCGCCTGTTCGATATAGGTTTTTGTTTCTCTGGTGCTTCTAAGCCAATCAAAGAAAAAGAATGGCTCTCTTCCGAAATCAATCGTAAAAGGAGCATGGCACAATTGATTGGGTGGTGTTTTTCGTTCCGTCCAACCGGAGTTTATTTGAAGACGGTAGATCAAATTCTCGGTCAGTTGAGTGAGACCAAGTTCTCGTAGAAGGAGAAGTGCTTTTTCTACAGGGTTAATTTCAGCCACAGGTTAAATCTCGATCTCATTACCGGTCTCAAGTGACTTCATCACAGCAAAACTCGCACGTGTTACCCCGATCAAATGAGAGTAATCGATGGTAGGTTTACCCTGCTGGATTCCCTGGCAGAATGCTTGCCAGGCTGCTTTGTGACCCTTATCTTGACCCAAGAGGGAGCGTTTTGTGATATGACTGGATTCACTGATCAAATCCAATGAGCGGAAGTCATCCAAAACGGCTACCTTGCCGCTACCAAATACTTCGATTCGTTCTTTGCCAAAACTCTTGTTCCCATTCGCCAGGTACTCGATTACACCTATTGAACCATTGGAATACTTGAAGATCATGGAAACGTTATCCTGGTGGTATTTACCACCATCGGGCAGGGCTGTGGCATAGATTGAAGTTGGCGTTTCTCCGGTTAAAAAAGTGAGGAAGTCTATAAAATGACATCCTTCGCCAATAATGCGTCCACCGCCCTGGATCGGGTCATGCAGCCAATGATTGGAAGGCAGGAAACCTGCGTTGACACGGTAATGAATTTGCAGAGGTTCATTTACCGATGCAAAGAAGGCTTTCATCTCAATCGCATATGGCGCAAACCGGCGGTTAAATCCAACAGTCAACAATGGCAGGGCAGGTTTCTGAAGCAGCTTTTCCAACTGTAGAAGTTCCTCTTCTTTCACTGCCAGCGGTTTTTCACAATAGACATTCTTGCTGGCTTTCAACAACTCAGTTACCTGACGGGCGTGCAAATCATGACGAGTCATCACGATCACGGTATTTATCTCAGGATTGTTGATAACATCCGCTTCATCTGAACTGGCAAAGCGGAAACCAAATCGTTTCGCGGCAGTGGTAGCTGTCAAACCGGTTGATGAAGCAATACCAATCAATTCACCCGTTTTACTTTTCTTTACTGCGGGAAGAAAGGTAGCCGTGGCATAATTGCCTGCGCCGAGAGCCCCAATTTTTATCTTTTCTGTCGATGGGTGGTTGGTGGAGAATGTAACCTTCTTCTCAGGTATCCCTGTGAGGTTTTTCTGTGGGTAAGTAAGCAGTACACCGAGGAAATCTTCATGTGATTTTCCGGTGATCAGTTCGTATGCTTTTTCGGCGTTTTCGATATCGAAGCGGTGCGAAATCAATGGGCGAATGTCGAGCCTTCCAGATCCCAGAAGATCAACGAAGGCCTGCATATTTCGGCCTTCAGTCCAGCGGACGAAATCATAAGGGTAATCAACACCGCCTTCTTCGTACGAAGCGTCATATCTTCCTGGTCCGTATGATCGCGATACTTTGAAATCCAATTCTTTCTCGTAATAGGTTTTTCTTGGTAGATTCAATCCAACAACACCAATTGAAATCACGTTCCCTTTACTGCGCGCTAATGTACCAGCCAGTTCGATTGGATCATCCGATGGAGTATCCGCGCAGATTAAAACATGATCAAACCCCATACCCCCGGTAAAGGTGGAGGCATTGTTTTCGCAATTCTCTCTCTTTACAGCCTGTGCTCCCATGGAACATGCTAACTTAACACGTTGTGATGAAAGATCAATTCCGAACACATTACACCCAGCAGCACGAGCGATCCCGACGGTGATCAATCCAAGCAAGCCAAGTCCGATGACGCAAACGCTCTCTCCCACCTGCGGTGATGCCAGCCTGAACCCTTGCATGGCAACCGCTCCTAAAGTGGTGAACGCCGCTGATTCAAAATCAACATTATCAGGTAGTTTTACGAGCAGATTTTGTGGAACGATTCCGTATTCCGCATGAACAGCGTAATTTCCTCCACCACAGGCCACGCGATCACCGACTTTGAATCCCTTCAGACCTTCTCCGACTTCGAGGATGATACCCGCTGAGGAATACCCAAGCGCGATTGGTTGGTCGAGTTTGTTGAAGGTTGCCTCAATGGTTGGAAGGATGCCTTCTCGCTTAACCTTGGTCAATACCTGTTTCACCAGGTCGGGTCTGGATGTGGCTTTCCCAACGAGGCTCTTTTCAGCAAATTCAACCAGTTTCCGTTCAGTACCAGCGGAAACTAACGAGCAAGCTGTCTGGACCAGCGCTGTTTTCTTTTTTACGGAAGGAATTGGAACATCGACAACTTTAGTTTCGCCATCACGCATGTTTTGCAGTAATTGTTTCATTGATTCACCTTTTCGAGTCTATTTTACATTAGATTGCACATGGTGAAGAACCTAAAAAACAATTCAAGAGTTCACTGAAAACTGATCTGTTTCCATCAATCTTGGCATAAAACATGCACCTATCCGATTATGCAAAAAAGGTATTTTGGAGGTCGGAATGCTTAAGAAAATGCTCTGGATGGTGATCCTGGTTTTGATAGTGGTTTGTTCCGTTTATTTTTCTAACGGGGGATTATCGTATGATGACGGAATAGTTACGACCGTTCCAACAACCGGGCTTACTACGATTGCCGTAACAAACACTGAAGTAGTTGAATTCACTGCCACTGATGAATTTATTCATAATGAACAGGGGGGAGATATAAGCGGCGAAGAAGCAACAGCCACAGTTGCTATTGTTCCCACTAAAGAATCAGTAGCCGCGGTTGAGTCATTTACTTTTACGCCAACCTCCATTCCTGCGACGGTAACTCCGTCTTTCACTCCCACTCCAACCAAATTGCCTCTAAGCTTTGCGCTACAAACAGGTTCTCCCGCTTATTTGAAAAACTTTGCGCACAGCAGTAAAGGCTGTAAATGGGCTGGGGTGGCTGGCCAGGTATTTGACAGCAATGGTACTCCCTTGACAAACTATATTATCAAAATTACCGGTAAATATAATGGGGTTGTAATCAAGAAAGTTGCGGTAACTGGTATGGTAAATGGAGATCCATATGGGCTGGGTAGCTATGAGATTGTTCTGGGTTCTAGTGCTGTAAAATCGACTGGAAAGTTATTTATTCAGCTCTTCTCACCTGATGGAATTGCACTGACGCAAAAGATCAGTTTTAAAACTTCAGCGAATTGCAGTAAAAACCTGATCATAATAAATTTCACCCAAAAATGAAATTAGCCCTTCGGGGCTTTTTTTATTTATTAATCAGTATAATATAAAAATCTTACGCGATTATAGGGTGACTAAATGAACAACGATCTGAGAACCACTGAGCTTTTCTCTAGAATTGTTCGTTTTTGGTGGATACTGGTCGGATTGATGGTGTTAACGGGTTTGGTGGGGTTGCTGATATCTCACTTCTTTCCCCCCCTCTATGAATCTGAATCGGTGATCACTTCCACCCTCGATTATTCGCAGTTAGGAAGAATGGATGATTGGAAGGAAGATCAGGTCTATAAGGCGATCGGTGACATCATTGGTTCAAGTGAAGTGATATCCAAAGCTGTGGACCAGGCCAAATTGGAGGGTTTGGATATTACTCTCGATGAATTTGAAGAAAAGAAATCGCTGGACCGTCAGGACACTCGCTGGGTGATGCGAATTCGAGATAATTCTCCAGAAATTGCACAAAAACTCAATCAATATTGGGCGACAGCCGCGATGAATGCCCTGGCTGAAATGAATACTAAAAATGAAACAGCCTTTTTTTATCACCAGTATATTAATTCACTTACCGATTGCTTCGAGGAATCGGTAATGGTCGATCCGTCATCCGTGGAATGCAATAGCAAAAACCTAAATGAGATTCGTGAAGAGATGGCGGCAGCTGTTGCATATACTTCAGGGATAAACTATTCTGCATCTCTCACTTTTACACACACAAGTTTTGAATTGACAACGAAATCAACTCTTCCTAAATCTCCGGTACTATACGCTCAGGGTGGTATGGTGATTGCTGGTGCGTTCATCGGATTATGCCTGGGTCTACTCTTCTTCCTTTCCGGATGGCCGAAAGAAAAGCAGGCATAAAGGCTATGAAGCTCACATATCAGAGAGTAATTGATTTTTTATGGTTGGGGCTGGTTGCATCGTTGCCAGTGACCAGTTTTCCGATTGTTGCGAGGATAATGCACACTTCGTCGGTAGCACCAGCTTCTTTAATTTTCCTTGTGTTATTGGTTCTTTTGGGATTACCTGTTTACCTGAGGCGAGAAGGCAGGTTCCCGTTTCAAACGAAGATCATTTTGGTTTTTTTTATTATCGCACTCATTTCTACATCTCTTAGTGTTTTCTACCTGATCCCCTCATACAAAGGAAATGATCTAACCAGCGCGGTTCTGGAGGGTGTAACCAACCTGACGGTGGGATTCTTTTTCTACCTGATTACAGTTATCTCCCCAAACTCACAAGAAAAAGTCCAAAAAACACTGCGAGTCATAAATTGGAGTGGTCTCGTCATGGTCGTCTGGTCATTACTTTTTATGGCGATCATTTTACTTGCCCCTCGCGAAATAAAGATTCCTTTTCGTGCCATTCAGTCATTCTTCTCCACAACAAGTCTGCATGCACACCGAGCTCTTGGATTTACTTCCGAACCGTCCTGGTTGGCGCATATTTTAAATATGGTTTTTCTCCCTTACTGGATTGGAGCAACATTATCTAATTTTTCAGCACACAGAAAAAAAGTCTGGAGATTATCATTTGAGAATTTATTGATGGTTGGGGGAGTGATCACTCTGATAGCGACAGCGTCTCGGGCTGGGTGGGTTGCGTTCTTCCTGGTGATGGCTTTTCTGTTTATTAAGTTAAATGTGTGGCTGCTTAAAAAAATCAGCCGCAGGTGGGCTACACGTCGATTAAGGGTGGTATTAAATGTATTAATGATCATCATCGTGGTCATTGTTTACCTGGGGATTGTTTTCGGATCCATTTTTGTATTGAGCAAAGTGGACTCCAGAATGGCGGATGTATTCTCAGTGGACACGCTAAAACAAGGTGGTTTGATCAAGTATTTTGATACCCTTCAATTTGGCGAGCGTGTAACCTATTGGCAAACTGGTTGGCGAATATTTAATATCTATCCAGTTATGGGTGTTGGCTTGGGCAACGCAGGTTTTTATTTTCAGGAGTTATTGCCGGATAGCGCATGGCAATTAGCTGAGGTTCGTGCTCTTGTTTACAGGTCTGAAGGCTTAATGAATGTAAAAAGTATATGGATGCGAATCCTGGCTGAGACAGGCATTATAGGTTTTGCTTTGTTTTGTGTTTTTTTGCTAGCTTCTGGCCTGACAGCACAGAAGCTGCTTTCCAGTGATTTATCAATGCACAAGTCAATTGGTTGGATGGGTATTTTGATGCTGATCGCGTTTATAATCGAGGGGTTTAGTTTGGATAGTTTTGCGCTACCATATATTTGGTTTACAACTGGACTGGTGGCAGCCACCTGGCGGTGGACATTCAATGAAGATGAGGGTAAAAATGGATCGCTCTGAAAAAATTGTTCTTTCAATTTTTCTTGGTTTATTATGTTTATGTCTGGTAGGAGGGATTGTCTGTTGCGGAACATTATTCTTTAACAGAATTCTCCCTGGTATTCGTGGGTTGTCATTACAGACAACTTTGGTCTCCACTCCTACTGAAACCATGGATATTTCCGTAACCCCTGAATCCACGGAAATTGTAACGGAGACTCCCGATTTTTCCGACGCGAACGCGACGCTTGAAATCCTGAAGAACACTGTTATTCCGAGTGCTGATTGGGTATCACTGGCAGAAAAGTTTCAGGGCAAGAAAGATATCCCGCGTACTTTGGATTCTCAGCCAAAGAATTTCCAAATTGGCAGTACAACGAATTTTTGGGTTTCGAATTCAGACACCAACGAAAACAGACAGATAACCGCATATCTTGCGTATAAATCGGAATCTGTCTATTTTTGGGTGGAGCAAGGGGTAAATATTGATAAGCAGGAATTGCAAAGTGTAATGGATAAATTTTCGCAAAAGATCTATCCGATGGACCAGGAATTCTTTGGTAAGGAATGGATACCGGGTGTCGATAACGATGCTCACTTGTATATTCTATTTGCTAAAGGATTGGGATCGGATATCGCCGGATACTGTTCATCAACAGACACAGTTTTACCCGAGGCTCATGAATATTCCAACGCACATGAAATGATCTATTTAAGCGCTGATAATTTAACTTTGGATGATGATTACACCCTGAGTGTTTTAGCGCATGAGTTTCAGCATCTGATCCATGGGTATCACGATGCTAATGAAGAAACATGGTTGAATGAGGGTTTCTCAGAGCTGGCGGTATTGCTCAATGGTTATGATCCAGGTGGTTTTGATTATCTTTTCGCTATGGATCCAGATATCCAGCTAAATGAGTGGCCAAACAATGGAGATACCAGCGCACATTACGGATCGGGCTTTCTGTTTACCACTTATCTATTGGATCGTTTCGGAGAGGATACCACAAAGGCAGTGGTTGCTTCTCAAGCCAATGGTTTGGATAGCATCGATGAAGTATTCACCGATGAAGGTCTGATGGATACCAATTCTGGTCAACCGATGACGGCTGATCAATTATTTATGGACTGGGTAGTAGCGAATTACCTGAACGACTCATCCATTCTGGATGGAAGATATGCCTATCACAACTACAGACATCTGCCTTCATTCGGAGATACTGAAGAGCTGGATGATTGTCAGTCAGGTTTACAGCACCGTTCTGTCAGCCAATACGGAACAGATTACATCCGCTTGAACTGCTTTGACAATTACACATTGACATTTTCTGGTTCATCAATGGTCAACATACTTCCTTCAGATCCGGTTGATGGGAAAACTTTTGTCTGGTCCAACAAAGCAGACGTTTCGGATATGACAATGACCCAGCAATTTGATTTCACCAATGTAACTGGCGATATCACGATGTCGTATTCGATGTGGTATGATCTCGAAACTGATTACGACTACTTGTATTTGCTCTCATCAACCGATGGCGAATCCTGGAAAATGATCAACACTCCAGGTTGTACAACTGAAAACATTTCAGGGAATAATTATGGCTGCGGTTATAACGGTACTACCGGAAGTTGGGTAACAGAAGAGGTTGACCTGTCTCAATTCGCCGGGCAGAAGATTTGGTTGCGGTTCGAATATGTAACTGATACAGCGGTCACTGGTGAAGGTTTTGCGATCGATAAGATATCTATCCCAGCGATTGATTACTTAACCAACTTTGAAAGCGATAATGGTGGTTGGGACCTGCAAGGTTTTGTTCGAATCCAAAATCAGATCCCTCAAACCTTCCTTGTGTCTCTAATTCAAAAAACCGATAATGGGTATACCGTGACACAAAAGTATGTCACCGCGGGTGAAAAGATTTCATTTGACATTGAGAATCCATCCTATGAGGGTGTGATCCTCGTTGTCAGTGGATCAACCCGGTATTCAAGGCAACAAGCAAAGTATCAATTTGAAGTAACCGAATAAATTTGATAAAAGGCCAGAGATTCATTTCTCTGGCCTTTTTCTTATCTCCTTTGTAAAATCGCTAAATGACTCTGAAGCTCCAGCGATTTATTTGTCGCAGCCGTTTTTACTTCATTCCGGATATTTGTGCAATAGTCACGGATACGCTCTCGAAGATCATTACCGGCAACCGGGGCGAATAGCAGCGCGAGGGCAGATCCTAACAGCCCCCCAATTACTGCTCCCAATAAAAATTTCCAAAACGTACGCATTTACTCATCTCCTGGTTATTTGTATCTATATACGTATTATATAACTTTGAAGTCGTATAATCCACATTCTGTAGGAATCGTTAATTTAGGTTTAATTTCTTGAAGAATAACGGAGCAAATGCCGATACCCATAAACCGATTATTGAATATCGAATAAACCTCAATGTCAAACCTAGCCAGATTGGATTCTCAGGAAGGATTAATTTCAAACCAAGATATAGAACCAGCAACCCAGTCAAACCGATAAGGTATCGGGTGATCCGATTACCGATTGAACCTGAAACCATCATCTTTCCTTTTTTCTTCAGCCACCAGGCATACCCACTGACAAAACCAAACCAGACACCACTGATTGTGTAACAACCTTCAAGGTTGAATGGATCTGGAGCGACGCCGCTCGAGGCGAGAGATTGCCTGATCCACTCTGCTGGTAATTCCCAGGACTTAGAGACTGACGCAGTGGCATATCCCAGGGCAATTATAATCACTGATATCAACAGTGTAAGCAGGATTTGAAATGGTAATGATTTATTAACAATCCACTTTGAAACAGGTTTTTCCAAAAGGAGGAACAAGACGATCATCAATCCGCCGATGAACCAACCTGAAAGTACGTCGCGAGTAAAATGCATGCCAAGATAAATTCGTGAAAGACCGATCAGAAGCACGGCGATGACACTGATGATTGTGATCCAGTTCTTCTTAAATTTCACTGCTGCCAAACCCCAAAGACTGGCAGCAGTTTGAGAATGGCCGGATGGTATTCCAAATGAGGTTTCAATTGAATAAGCTTTGACTCTGGAATCTACCCAGAATGGTCTTGGACTATGAAAAAGCATTTTCACATAGGCGTTCACGCTGTTCGTTGCCACCATCATGACCCCAATACGAAAGCCGATCGCAGAATCAATACACCAATAGATCGCTGGGAGAGCGAGAATAAAGAAACTTTCCGTCCCCAAGAAAGTTAGACCAACAGCGACCGGTTTCAGCCAGGCTCCAAGGTTTTGAAAGAAGATATTAATTGCCAGTTCTAGTTGCATCAATTGATCCATCAGGTTTCTCCTTTGGGAATTTCTGATATTACTGAACTAATTCAATGATTTATGGTTGACCAAGATACGATTGCATTTTCACGGCACGGGCTTCGGCAAGGCCGGGAATGGCTTCGAGACAAAAGAACGGACCGGAACCCTCAACTGATATTGATGCCATAGAGCCCCCCCAAATTAAGGCTTGAACCGGATCATATGATTTAATAAACTCTGAAAGGAATGCTCCCGAAAAAACATCTTCTGCTCCTGTCGGGTCAATCCAGCGATTGGGATAAACCGGGAGGCTATATCTTTTTTTGCTTACTCCGTCATAAAGTAAGTATCCCTTCAAACCACGCGTAACAATCACTCTTTGACAACCCAAGTCGGTAACCATCTCCATCATTTCCCAGATATCATTGGTTTGAGATTTGCACAATGAATACAACTGATCTTCGGATGGGCAAAAAATGGCTGCGCCTTTAACGATTACTCGCAGTTTTTCGAGATATTCTGGTGTCATATACTGGTTCGATGGGGTAATCGAAAGCGTGTTCATAGACCCGGATTCAAGCAGGTTAATGATTTTCACCTGAGTTGAAAAATCTAGAGAACAGATATGCGCTGCTGAAATATCGAAAAATTCGCGAGGAAGGTTCTTTTTTATTTGGCTTATTGTATCTCCCCAGATGGATTCAAGAGCTGAAATACTTTCACTGTGGTATCCCAGCAATTCGCGTGGAAAAGTCAATCCATGGCTGGCATAATTTGCCACCGGGTTTTCGACATCAAAGTGTTCAGCGTCGCGCCAAACAATAAACCTTCTGTGATCAAAGGATGTCTTTGTCGGTAAAATCCCACGGGGATCGAGTCCCTTTTCCTCGATCGAAGCTAACCATTCAGTAGAGTAAACTGATCCAATGCGACTAACCAGACCTACATCTTCAATACGAGTCTTTACACCGGCAGCAGAATAAAGGACTGCGCCACCACATACGTGGTTATGCGCTTTTCCATTGATATCAATTATGTATTCGTCGGAGAGATTACCTACGACGAGGGTATTAATGAATGATGCATTGGGCATGAGCTTACAGATACTTTCAGGTTGAGAATCTTGAGAGAAAATCACTTTCCAATTTCAATGATCTGCTTAATCATTGAGGCCAGATTGAACCCAATTTTCATTTTTTCCTTTGAAGAAATTTTGTTTCTTATTCCATCTGGTCTGGTTTTGATAAACAGGTATGCCGTTAATATACCCAATACTAATCCACTTAGCCCACCCAAGATCAAAACTTTATTTCTCCATTGGTTATTTATTTCCATAAGACTCCATCATTATTTATTGCGTAATGATTCAAAGAATCGGATGATCCCCGTAGAAACTGATCTGATTTTTATGATTGGAATAGTTCCAATCGCGGAAAAGAAGAATAATTGCTTTGAAATTTTTTCAACAATTATTTGCAGTTTGCTGAGGATTTGCGGTAGAGAATGGTTTGCTTTAAATAATAAATTCAATATCGCCAAACTCACAAGGATGCTTATCAGAAACATGGTCATTAAAATGGATATTATGAAAATGATGGCTATATCCACCGGTCTAGAATCCTGACCATCGCCATTAGCTACGAACAGGGTTGAAAAGATGAATAGAACTAGCAGAACTACCGCAGAAATTGTTATCGGAAGAAGGATCTCAATTAGATACTGTTTTTTATGGGTGTTGTTTGTTGGATTTGCGTACCTGATTTCATCTTTCATAATTAAATTTTAGCATAAATCAATTTATATAAGGAAAAAAGCGAGATCAGACAAATAAACTGGTATTATGAATAAATTGTGGAATTATCAAAAATCATGTATAATTTTGCAGGAATAAAGAATAGCTTAGATTTTAAGCTATATTGGCTGATCGACCAGGAATATTTAGGAAAGTTGAGTTTTTCACTCCATATGGAGTTTGGATGTTACTCGTTATGAATAGGGAAGATACTATAGGGATATCAAAGAGAATTTCACAAATTTCTCTTAATGATTTACTTTATCAAAGCATTGGACTAAAGACCTTTGAAAAAGTAACCCAGTTGAAAATTGACAGGGATTGTGTCCGGGTATCTTTTCTGGAATCACGCGAGTAATCCATTCGCAATTAAGTGAAAAACCAATAAAACTGAATATTTCCAATCGCGAAGCCAAAACTGTAACTTGTTTTTGGCTGTTTTTTATTATGGTAGAGAAAACGATTACCGCAATAGTCAGGCAGAAAAAGAATCCGGAGAGAGTCAGTATTTTTCTGGATGGAGAATACGAATTTGGATTATCTACAATTGTAGCCGCCTGGCTTCAAAATGGCCAAAAACTATCGGAAGAGAAGATCAATAAGCTTCGGCAAGAGGATGGCGTGGAAGTAGCCTATCAGAATGCATTAAAGCTGTTGAATTATCGAGCAAGAACGATAAAAGAGATCAGTAACAAACTTGCAAAAAAAGGGTACGAATCATCGCAGATCGATCGCGTTATTGATCGCTTGAAAGTCGCGGGTCTGGTGGAGGATACCCGCTACGCAGAGATGTGGGTTGAAAATCGAAACGAATTTCACCCACGAAGTCAACACTTGATACAGATGGAAATGAGACATAAAGGAATTGAGGAAGATGTAATTCGGACCGCTCTGGAAAATTCTGCCGACGATCTTGAACTGGCAACCCGGGCAGCAAGAAAGCAGATACGAAAGTATGAAGGGCTTGAATGGCCGGATTTTCGTAAAAAGCTTAGCGCCTTTTTAATGAGACGTGGTTTCTCTTATGGAACGATTGCTCCCGTAGTCCAATCAATGTGGGAATCAGTGCAGGAAGACCAGAGATAACCTATGACATGAGGATAATGGAATATGCATGAAATATTGAAAAACCCAGCAATAATATCAGCGGTAATCAGCATCGTTGCAGTTATCATCTTAACATTTGTGTTTGTAACGATATTCACTGAAAAATTTAAACGAGAAGAAAAAGCCAAAGCTGATAATATCATTCAGGCTGCAGTTGAAAAAGCGAAACTGATTGAAATCGAAGCCAAAGATAAATCCTTAAAGGTGATGCAGGAAGCTGAAGCGGAATCACAACGCCGTAGAACCGACATCCTGCGTGAGGATGATCGATTGCAAAAACGCCGCGCTGAATTGGACCATCGTATAGAACGTTTGGAACAGCGCGAACAGAATTTGAATAAACGGCAAAGCTCCCTTGATAAACGTGCAAACGATATTGAAAAGATGTACTCTGACCAATTGGAAGAGCTCCAACGCATCAGTCAGATGAGTATGGATGAAGCAAAGCAAGTCCTTCTCTCAGAAGCAGAAAAAGAGGCACGTAATGATATGGCGCGTATCATCCGCCAGATTGAAGGAGAGGCCAGGGCGGAAGGTGAAAAACGAGCCCGCGAATTGATCGCGGATGCAATTCAAAGAGTGGCTTCGGAACACGTCGTCAGTGTCTCAACCTCTCTGGTTTCTTTGCCAAACGAAGAAATGAAAGGTCGTATCGTTGGAAGAAATGGTCGCAACATCCGCGCTTTTGAACAGGCAGCTGGTGTGGACGTGATCGTGGATGATACTCCTGAAGCGGTAACGATCTCCTGCTTTGAACCGGTACGCCGTGAAATCGCGAGACGTTCGCTGGAACGTCTGATCGTAGATGGGAGAATTCATCCTGCCCACATCGAGAAAATCCTGGCGGAAGAAGAGAAAGCCGTTGAACACGCTATAGTAGAAGCAGGTGAAGAAGCAGCTTTTGATGCTGGCGTGGCTGGTTTGCATCCGGAAATCTTGAAGATGCTTGGACGCTTAAAATTTAGGACTTCATATGGTCAAAATCAATTAGCTCATGCTGTTGAAGTCTCCAAACTTTCCGCGGTGATAGCGGCTGAATTGGGCGCTGATGTTGAAATTGCTCGCGCAGGTGGCTTGCTACACGACCTGGGCAAAGCGATGGATCACAACACCGATGGTACCCATGCTCAACTTGGCGCTGAATTCGCTAAGCGTTACGGCGTCAGCGCGAAGGTTGTCAACGCCATGGCATCTCATCATCATGAGGTGGAGCAGGAGTCCATTGAAGCTGTGATCGTCGAAGCTGGTGATGCCATCTCTGGAGCACGCCCGGGTGCGCGGCGTGAGGATCTTGAGCAATATATCAAACGCCTTCGTGCTCTCGAAGAGATCGCTAACTCATTCAAAGGTGTTGGCCAAAGTTATGCCATTCAGGCTGGACGTGAAGTGCGAATCATCGTCAAACCAGAAGAGATCGACGATCTCGCGTCCGCTCGCCTGGCACGGGATATCGCTAAGAAGGTGGAAGAAACAATGCAGTATCCAGGGCAGATCAAGGTCACGGTCATCCGTGAAACCCGCGCCGTGGATTACGCGAAATAGATAATCTGAACTCCGGACATTTTGATGACCGGAGTTTTTTTACAAAAAGGGGTTGTTTATTCTTTCTTCCGCGACGGTGGTGGCTGGGCCATGCCCCGGATACAGGATTGTCTCTGCAGGAAGGGAGAGTATATGTTGGTGGATACTTTGAATCAGCTGGTCTTGGTCGCCACCGTCCAGATCAGTTCGTCCGATGCTGTGGAAAAATACCGCGTCACCTACGAACGCGCAATTCAATTTCTGGCAATAATAAGTCAACGACCCTGAGCTGTGTCCGGGAGTAGCCCTTGCTTCGATCGACACTTCATCCAGTTCGATCTTTTCATGATCGGCAATGAATTGAAGAGGCGCAGTCACCTGAAGATCATCGTGCATGAACTTTTTCATTCCCCCACCGGTTTTCCAAAGGTCAAGATCAGCATTGTTCAAGCAAACAGATTGGATTGATGAAAATTGGTTCATCAATGATGGGACTCCAATATAGTGATCAAAATGAGCGTGGGTTATTAGGATCTTTTGAATGGTTATCTGATTCGACAGGATAAATTCAGAAATAATCTCTGTTTCAAAAGATGGATCAATAACAATGCCCAAACGGGTTTTCTCGTCAAAAATAATGTAGACGTTGTTTTCCAACGGTCCGCAAACAAAACTTTGAACTTTTTTCATTAAGTATTCGAATCCTTCAATTGTTTATTGGTTGTCGATTTTTTCTGAGTATGACGAAGCTGATTACCAGTAAAAGTAGAATCGCGATCAACGATATCGTGTACATCGAAGTAGGTGTGGTTTTATACAAAATTCCCGCGACGATGGGCGCAAGAATAATGGCGAATGAATTTATCGTTTCGATAATCCCATACAACAATCCAGTCTGGTTAGGGTGGACCATCGTCCTTGCTTCTGCCAGGACCATTGCGCGATAAAGCCTAAAACCACCGACAAAAAAGTATCCCACTCCAAAAATCCAGGGGACTTTCCCAAACAGGAAGATCCCGCAGAATACCGCAACCCACAATTGGCCGATTACCATGCCTGCAAGTGCAGAGATGTTACCTAAAACCAATGTGGCTACAGCATTCCCTAAATTTGCAATTGAACCCATTAGGCCAATTGTTGATGGAGAAAGCTGGTGTTGGTTTTGCAGGTAACTTGGAGTGAAGGGTTGGGGTAAATAAAGAACGAACACAGTAATAAACAAAGTTGCGAGGAAGAAAATAAACCTTGGGTTCTTGAGAAAACTTCGAACCGGCAACGGTTCATTGTGTTCAGCAGGATGAACCTTTTCTGATTTTTCCACAAAAAGGATGATTATTGTTGAAATGATGAAGATGGCGGTCGCAATATAGTAGATCGACCTGAAACCCAATTTATCAGATACCAATCCACCAACCAATGGACCGATCACGGCACCTAGATTGTACATGCCGGAGATAAATGTGAGAGTCCGACCAACACTTAAATTACCCCGCGAAGAAGTGACGTAGACGTTCATCGCGATCGCGCCGAACCCGGTCATTCCATAAAGCAAGTAAGCAATGATAAAAACGGTCAGAGAATTCGCCATCGCCATCATCGCGGCAGCAATCACTCCGATGAACCATGAACTCCACATGATATTACGTGAACCGAATTTATCGCAAAGAATCCCGGTTGGAATAAGAGTTAACGCAAGCATCACACCCACGCCACCAAGAATTCCACCAATGCCAACATAGTCAGCGCCTAGCTGCTGCAAATACAAGGGTTGGAAGTAAAGAAATAGACTTTCTCCCAATCCCCAGGTGAATAGGGACAAAGCAACAAGCAATAGATTTCTATTCATCAGTGAATGGTTGTCTTCTTAAGGAAACTTTTCGCGGCGGCGAAAACGACCTCTTTCTCAAGGTCTTTTATTATCACATGACCACTATCTGTAACCCAGAGTTTTTCGATCACCGTGGAAGAAATGTGCGAAGTCAGAAAGTCCATACTCTCGGGTGGAATTGTATGGTCTCCTTTGGATTGACCAAAGAATGCCGGTTCATTAATTTCCGACAATTCAGAGCGCATTGTTTCTAATAATTCCTTTAATTGAAGCACAGAAGCTACGGGAAAGTAAGGATAATCGATATGAGTGGCGGGCACTTCAGAATCATGCCAGTCGGATTCGCCTTTTGGTTCTTTGAGGTTCATCCATGAAACTAGTGGAAGAAATTTTACGCGCGGATCAGCAGGCAATGTGGATGGTGTTGAAAATGAAAACACAGCTTCCACTGGATGTCTGGCAGCCAGGATCAACGCGAGGGCACCACCCATCGATAACCCCATCACCACCTGCCGCTCACTGCAGCCTTTTAGGAGATTCAGCCCATCTTCAGCGGATGCGATCCAATCCCACCAACGGGCCCTTAACATATCGTCGGGGTGGGTCGCATGGCCAAAAAGCCTGGGTGCTAAAACCGTATAGTTTGCTTCAGCTAGCGATTGAGCCAATGGAAGCATTTCATTTGGCGTTCCGGTGTACCCGTGTAGAAGCAAGCAGCCAATGGGTCCACGTTTGATCATGAAAGGTTCCGCGCCGGCGATTACCTCCGGGTTTTTATCCATAATGTACTCCTTATCAGAATAGTTTATCCAACCAATCTTGGAAGAATTTATATCCAAGAATCAAAGGTGGATCAAATCTCTGGGAAAATCGGTTAATGATCTTGAACCATCGTCGGTTACGACAACGTCGTCTTCAATACGTACTCCATTACGGCCGGGTAGATAAATTCCAGGTTCAACGGTATATACCATACCTGTTTGCAGGATTTGCTGATTTTCCGCGAACATATACGGCGATTCATGTTCTTCCATCCCCAGTCCATGACCGGTGCGATGGGTAAAATATTTCCCATAGCCTGCGCTTTCAATGACCGATCTGGCTGCGTCATCGACCTTGCCTGCACGCATCCCCGGTTTTCCGACGGCCCTTCCAGCTTCGTTGCTTGCCTGAACGGTCTTGTAGATGATCTCAAATTCTGGATCGATTTTGCCGATGGCAAAAGTGCGGGTGATATCCGAGAAGTAACCGTGAAACGCAGCGCCCCAATCGATCACGAGTAGATCGCCTTCGGTCATCTTCCGGTCAGATGGTGTGGCATGTGGATTGGCTCCGTTTGGACCCGATGAGACAATGGGCGCGAAGGGAAGTTCCGGATCATTTCCCAGGCGCAGCATGTTAATCACTAGCTCTGAGGCGATTTCTTTTTCAGTGCATCCAATTTTTATTGATGGTAGGGTAGCTTTAAGGGCGTCCTGAGCAATCTGGACAGCCTTTCGCATGAAGAGGATCTCTTCCTCATCTTTTTGGATACGCAAATTAGAAATAACTTGGCCAGCGTCTATGATCTTCGAACTGGGCGATGCTTTCTGGATGAAGTTCAATTCCAGGAACCGCATTCGGGTTCCTTCCACTCCAATTAATGCGTTTTGTAAATTCAAGAATTGAAAGGCATTAGAGAAAGCGTTTTGCCAGGTAGAAGGATCATCGCCAAATGAAAATGGCGTTAATTGAATTTTTGAAAATGCGAGCTTTTGTAGTTCAAGCTCTGGAAGTACGATCACTGGTTTTCCGACTTTTGCGATAATTACAACCGTGGGACGTTCCATCAAATGGAAATTCAATCCGGTCAGATAGGTAAGGGTGGAACCCGGATTAACGGCTAATGCGTCGATCCCATTCTCTTCAAGTAGACAAATCAATTTATGTAATCGAAAATCGGCCATGACTGCCTCCTGGACTGATTATAGTCCAGCAGGCAATCTGACGGTCATATTTGGCATTTGATTTCACTTATTTGGTCAAAATTTGGGCAAGAAACTCGCGCGTGCGTTCATGTTGGGGGTTTGTAAAGAATACATCGGGAGCGGATTGCTCGATGATCGACCCTTTATCCATAAATACGATTTCATCAGCAGCCGCCCTGGCAAATCCCATTTCGTGGGTGACCACGATCATGGTGATACCAGCCCTGGCGAGATCAAGCATCACTTCAAGCACTTCCTTGATCATTTCCGGATCCAGCGCGCTGGTGGGTTCATCAAACAACATTAATTTGGGGTTCATGGCCAGGGCTCGCGCGATAGCGACGCGTTGTTGCTGTCCGCCAGATAGTTGAGCAGGGCGCGCATCCGCTTTATCGGAGATTCCGACACGCGCTAATTGCATTCGAGCATTTTCTTCGGCAATTTTTGCGGGTATTTTCTTTACCAACCGTTGAGCCAGGGTGATATTTTCCATGACACTTAAATGTGGATACAGGTTGAAATGTTGAAAGACCATTCCCACTTCCGAACGGATCCGATCCAATTGTTTTTGGTCGTTGGATACCTTTTCACCGTCAATCCAGACCTCTCCGCTTGTTTGCTGCTCAAGCTGGTTGACGCAGCGCAGCAGGGTCGATTTCCCCGATCCGCTTGGGCCAATGATGACGACAACCTCTCCCTTATTTACTTTCAGGTTAACGCCATTTAAGGCTTCGACTCCGTTAAAGTTCTTTTTGATATCACACAGAGTGACCATTACTTCAGTGTCTGTCATTCGTCTGATACCGCCTTTCGAGGAATTTCACCAAGAAAGATAACAGGAAGGTCATGGTCAGGTACATTGTCGCGAGAGTGATGTATGTTGTTTGGTATTGGAAAGTGTTCCCGGCGTAGATTCGGGCGATCTGTGTGATATCACGCACAGCCAAAATGGAGACCAAAGAAGTATCCTTCAGCATCGAGATGAAATCATTGCCAAGAGCCGGAAGGATGTTTCGGATGGCCTGTGGGAGAATGATATACCTCATTGCCTGCCATCTGGTCATGCCCTGGCTGCGAGCCGCCTCCATTTGGCCCTGGTCAATCGATTGGATCCCGGCTCGAAAAACTTCAGCCAGAAAGGCACCGTATGTGATTGATAAAGCAATGATGGCACGGATGTTCATGGGTACGGAGCTGATTTTTGCTCCAGCAAAAAAGGCTCCTACTCCTGGCAGACCGAGCGTGGAGAGCGAGGATCCAAGGACTTTAAATCCATCGACAATAGCAGGGACCCCCACCAATGCGATGAAAAAGATCAACACCATCATGGGTATTCCGCGGATCACTTCAACGTAGAAAGTCGCCAAATTCTTGAAAATGATATTTTCGGAGATTCGACCCAAACCGGTGATCAAACCGAGCACAATGGCGATTAAAAACGCAAAAAGGGTTGTTGATAGAGTTACCAACACCCCTGCTTTGATAAACGAAAACGCCGAGTGATAATCTGGATTGGTCGTAATTAAAACAACAACAAGAAAGGCAACCAAGATTATTGCTATTAGCCACCATGGAACAGATCGCAGCCTTTCTTTGGTAGTAGGCCTCGCTTGAGAAAGCCCAACCTGGCTCACGCGCAATGTTTGAGTTTGTTTAACAATCATTTTCTACCTTCTTCCCCCGGTCGGGATTCCCCGACCGGGGATTCGTATCCTGTAGTTATTGAATATCCTGATCGGTAATACTGAAATCAGGGCCAAAGTACTTGGTATTCAAAGCATCAAGTGTGCCATCAGCCTTCATGGCTTGAAGAGCGAGGTTGACCTGAGCTACCAAAGCGCTGCCCTTTGGGAAGATGAACCCAAGTTCGTCACTCTGGATGGCAGGTCCGATAAATTCGATCTTTTCAGGGTTTTGCGAGATATATCCTTCACCAACAATTCCATCGATCAGAACCGCATCGATGTCGCCAGAGATAAGAGCCTGGATCGCAAACGGGAACTGCTCGAAAGCTTGAATTCGCTCCCCTGGAAGATATTGTGTTGCGGTTTCGTAGTTGGTCGTGCTCACCTGGGTTCCGAGAACAAGTTCTGGATTTGCGACAAATTCCTCAATGGATGCAAACCGGGTCTCTCCCTTGCGGACCAGCAATTTTTGCTGGATGGTTAGGTAACCATCAGAGAAATCGACTTGTTCTTTGCGGGGGTCAGTGATAGTCACTCCATCCGCGCCAACGTCGAACTGACCATCTGAAACCTGCTGGATCATTCCATCCCAGGGTGTTTCAACGAAAACCGGAGTACAGTTCAAACGCGAGCAAATCTCGTTCCAGGCATCATAGTCCCAACCACCGGCTTCACCGGTTGCGACCAGGATGTAATTGAACGGGAGATAAGCGTTTTCTACAGCGATGGTGATTTCCTGACATTTCAGGTCGGCGACCATCTTATCCGGGTTTCCAAGGCATCCTTCAGGAGATTCAGTAGCAGCCACTGTCGAGGCGATGGCGGTTGGATCAGGAGTTTCAGTCGTGGCAGAAGTGGGTGCGGCACTACTGCAGGCAGAAAGCACAAGGATGCTAATCAAAAAAACGATTACAACAATTGAATTTATCTTTTTCATTTTTTCCTTCTTCCTAAACTTCATATCCTTATTGGTTTTGTTTCCTAACAGAAATTGTTGCGCTGAGTATTTCTCTTATCAACCTCCATGAAACAGGGTTTCACCAGGTAAAAAAAAGCCCTCCGCTTGAAGGAGGGCTTGGCTTTGTTTATTTACCTGATTAATTAAAAATGGCTCATTCTGAACCCAGGTAGCACCATACCTCCTTCAGGGGGAAGGTTTCCTTTCGATGATGCTTGGGCCCAAAAATCGTAAACATGTCGAAGTTTATAGCACGAAAAAATACCAATTACAATAGGCAATTCTTAAAATTTTTGAATCCTTAAGTTGTCAAAAAAATATGGAGAGGATGTCGAAGCTAGTCGACTCCTATCGACGAAAATGTTAGGTGGGCTTAATGGTCTTTTTATCGCAATTAACCATTGACTCTTTATAATATGAGCAATAACGGTAGTAATTATTCTAAAGAAAGGAAGGCAAACCAAACATGACCAAACGCATTAGCTTAGCCGCAATTATCGTCGTCGCCCTCGTTCTGACAATCACGACCTATGCATTCGCTGCATCGAATACGATGCCGTCTGCAAGCAATGCTGGTGATGGCTCTGTGACGATCTCTGGGTATACTGTCGGAACTCCGCATTACACCTTGGGTTCCTCTGATCCCACCACGATCTCCAGCGTCTCCTTCACCATTGCTGCTCAGGCCGGTGGTGCTGTCCCCGGAACGACCAAGGTCCAGCTTGTTTCCAGTGGTACCTGGTTCGATTGCACGATTTCATCTGGTACAGCAACCTGCCCCATCACTGGTGTCACTGTCAACGCAGCCAATAAATTCTCTGTTGTCGCCGCTGATTAATCCGGTGCCTGAAGGAAAAAAGGCGCGATCAAAATTATCTGATCGCGCCCTTTTTTATCAAAACAAATTCGATGAAAAGACTCTTTAACCTCCATTCTATTACCGCTGCGGCAAGTTTTTTAGCAATCATTCTTGTATGGATTTTCTTCGCACCCATCCAGGTGGGAGGGAAAGTTTTTTATATCATTGTTAATGGCAGCAGTATGGAAACCGGATTTCACAAGGGGGACCTGGTTCTATTACGTGAAGCAAAGAATTATTCGATAGGCGATATTGTTGCTTATTCCCATCCTGATATTGGTACCGTGTTTCACCGAATTATCGGCGAAACTGCTGATGGTTTTGTGATGAAGGGTGATAATAATCCCTGGACAGATAGTTATGTGCCGAACAACGCTGATATTTTAGGAAAATATTGGATAAAATTAAGTAATGTTGGGAACGTTCTTTCATTTTTACGTTCACCACTGAGGCTGGCACTCTTTTTCGGATCAATCGTTCTTATCATAGGTATTATTATGTATCTACAAGATCAAAAAAATAAGAAAAAACCAGGCAAGGTGATCGAATGGGCTGGAAATCGTCTGGCCAGTTGGCGGGATGGGTACTGGTGGTTAATGTACTCAATGGGGATTATTGGCCTGATACTGGGTGTTGTTTGCTTCACCCGCCCTTTGCAGACTAATCTAGTGACCAAGCTTGATTATGATCAAATAGGTAAATTTTCGTACACTGGTCAAGCTGATAGATCCGTTTATGACACACAGACAATTCAGACGGGTGATCCGGTTTATCTTGCATTAACGTGCAATGTTAAGTTCATGTTCGACTATAATTTCTCTTCGCTGGTGCCTTTCACAGTTGGGGGTACTTACCAACTGATGGCCACCCTTGAAGCAAGTAATGGTTGGCAAAGAAATTTTCCGCTCACTCCAGAAACCTCTTTTACCGGTGACAGCTTCAGTGCTTCGGCAAATTTTAATGTCTGCCAACTGAATTCCATCATTGAGCAGACTGAAGCCAAGACGTCTGTAGAGCAATTGCAATACTTTGTAAAAATCTCTCCAAATGTTAAGATCAATGGAGTGCTTTCAGACCAGGCGTTAAACGATCAGTTCAATCCGGAGATTAAATTCTCTTTTGATCGCCAACAACTCTTTTATCCTCCAAACAGCGACTTGACAAGCAATCCATTCGCCCCGGCTCAAAACGGTTTCATTAACAAGATTACACCAGGCGCAAATACAATCAGCATATTCTCTTTTGCTCTTTCAGTACAAACAGGCAGAACAATAGCACTTATTCTTCTTCTTGTCGCTGTCGTGGGTATTATTTTCCCCACGATCATTTACGCAAAATCGAAAAAAGAGAATGAACCAATCAGCGCTAAAATGCTTATTGGACAGTCTTTGCTGGAAACAAATATCAGCCCGATCAATGAAAATGAACGAATCGTTGACCTCACCAGTTTGGAAAACCTGGCTGTATTGGCGGAACGTTCAGGGTTGCCGGTCTTCTTTAATAAAAAATCGTACTTTGTTGATTATCTGGTCAGGCAGGACAATATTGTTTATCGCTACCGACAATTGACTACGGGATTGCCAGGCGCGGATAATGAATATCGCAGTGAGATCATCGCCGCGATCAAGAATCATGAATTTGAATTGTATTATCAGCCTATCAAATCATTGCAGACTGGGAAAGTTACTCAGTTTGAGGCATTGGTCCGTTGGAGACATCCCGAAAAGGGATTCTTAACGGCGAAGGAATTTTTACCGCAGGCAGAGGCCAATAATGTGGTGAACTTGATCGACAGTTGGGTTCTTGAAACCGCTTGTGCTCAATTACAAAAATGGAGCGAATGGGGATTCAATGATCTATCACTTTCGATCAATATATTCGCCCAGCAATTAAAGGAACCGTCACTGGCAAATACTCTCCATGAGGCTTTGATCGAAAATCACGTTGACCCACAACGTTTGAGCATTGAAATCTCAATGGATCAATTGATCTTCGACGCAAATGTCATGAATAACCTGAAGAACATCAAAACAACAGGCGTAAGGATCACGGTAAAGAGCGCAGATTTCAAATCGATTGACAAGCTGTACACTTTCAAGGATGTGGATCAGGTTAAATTGGCGCCGCGTATTGTGGAAAGCGTTCTTGCAGATCAGAAGATCAGCGACGCTACTCGCGAGATTATCGAGGAAGCGCACAAGCAAAATATGGGTGTTATAGCGACTGGTGTTGAAACTCCTGAACAAATGGGCTTTTTTGAATTGAATGCCTGCGACAATGTCCAGGGATACCTGGTAAGTTATCCCCTGTCTTCTGACGAAGTTCAGGTTTTCTTGAAGAAACAGGGATGATTGAAATTTAACAGAGTTTAGATTAACAATGATAAGAACTGGATGATTATAGATGATGCAAAAAAAGAACCTCAAACCAAAAAATGCATGGATTATGCTCTTGGTATTGGGAGCGTTAATTCTTTTTACAGTCATTTATGCTGTTGCGGCGTCCAATACAATGCCGAGTAAATCATCTCTGGGAATCATTGTCACACCACTCTCGACTGGTGATGTTGTTCCGGCAGAATGTTTTGGTATGTCGTTTACCGGAAAGAATCAATTGATTTTTGGTACATCCGGGATTGATAATCTCAATGGCGGCAATGGGGCTGATTGCCTGGTGGGTGGTGGCGGCGATGATGTGTTGAATGGCGGTCAGGGTAATGATGTCCTGATCGGCGGTGATGGTAATGACGAATTGATTGGCGGACAAGGTCAGGACACTTGCTACGGCGGCTGTGGCGATGACATATTTTCCGGCTGCGAAACCCAGGTGGATACCTGCCCATGAAATTATCTTACGGCTTATCTTGACAGGGTGGGGGGTGTCAGGTAAAATCTTGCTACCTTTACGAACGGGCCTGTAGCGCAGTTGGGAGCGCGCTTCAATCGCACTGAAGAGGCCGGGGGTTCGAATCCCCCCAGGTCCACAGAAAGACAGGCTCGAGAACGAAAAGCAATACCTGGGCCCATAGCGCAGTTGGGAGCGCGTCTCAATGGCATTGAGAAGGCCGGGGGTTCGAATCCCCCTGGGTCCACTAAAGCGAAATCAGGAGTACTAGATCATCCATCAGCGAGCCGGGAAAGCGAGGTGGAAGCCCGACAAAGTCTCAATGGAAGACAAAAGATCAAACTCGCCTGATTCCTCAAAAAGGAAAGCTTTTCCGGTGAACTGAGTAACCGGAAACGGATAAGCCCGTTATCGCTTCCAGAGCGGATTGTTCAATTGAGCAGTCAAGCGGGGTGGTACCACGGAGAATTCCTTCGTCCCTGAGCGGATGAAGGTGTTTTTTATTAATCGTCTATTCCAGGAGAGAGAATGGTCAACAAAAATATTCCGATGTATATCCCCGGCGAGATCGAAAGTAAGTGGCAACAGAAATGGGACGCAGATGGCCTTTATCATTCAGATATCGACAACTCGCGCCCGAAACATTATGCGTTGACCATGCTTCCTTATCCTTCGGGCGATCTTCATATCGGTCACTGGTATGCCATGGCTCCTTCGGATTCTCATGCCCGCTTCATGCGCATGAAGGGATTTAACGTTCTCTTCCCGATTGGTTTCGATGCATTCGGGTTGCCTGCCGAGAACGCAGCGATTAAAAGGAATGTTCACCCCAAAACCTGGACCTACGCAAATATCGATCGGATGCGCGCTCAATTACGCTCGATGGGATCCATGTTTGATTGGCGGCGAGAAATCGTCACCGCGGATGAAAAGTATTACCGCTGGACACAGTGGTTCTTTGAACAACTCTACAAGAACGGTCTGGCTTACCGAAAGATGTCTCCAGTTGATTGGTGTCCTACATGTAATACCACTCTCGCGCGGGAGCAGGTGTGGGGCGATGATCGTCATTGCGAACGTTGTGGCACGCCGGTCATCAAAAAAGATCTCGAACAGTGGTTCTTTAGAATCACGAAGTACGCAGAAGAATTATTGAATTATGAAACCATCGATTGGCCTTCACGTGTGCGTGTTCTTCAAACAAATTGGATTGGCAAGTCAGAGGGAGCTCTGGTCAAATTCAAGACCGAAAGCGGTGATGAACTGGAAGTATTCACCACTCGCCCGGATACCTTATGGGGGGTTACATTCATGGTCCTTGCCCCTGAGCATCCGTTGGTCAAGAAACTTACCACCAGTGCCCAAAAAGCTGAAGTTGATCAATATCTGTTGGACACGATGCGCCAATCTGATATACAAAGGGAAGCTGCCGACAAGGAAAAAACCGGCGTTTTCACAGGCGGTTACGCTATCAATCCGGTTTCAGGTGATAAGATCCCGGTTTGGATCGCGGATTACGTGCTGATGACCTATGGAACAGGCGCGATCATGGCCGTACCGGCGCATGATCAGCGTGACTTCGAGTTTGCCCGGAAATTTGGTCTCGAAATTAAAGTTGTTATACAACCAGCGGGGATTGCCGCGATCAACCCATCCGAGATGAAGGAAGCCATTCCAGCAGCGGGAACAATGGTCAATTCTGGTCCATTGACTGGGACATCAGCCGAGAACTCATTCCAAAGTGCGATTGAATATGTGACGACGAAAGGGGTGGGCAAAGCTTCAACGAATTACCGTCTGCGTGATTGGCTGATCTCCCGCCAACGGTATTGGGGAGCACCTATCCCCATGATCTATTGCAAGAAATGCGGTACGGTTCCTGTTCCTGAAGATCAGTTACCCGTTACTCTTCCAGAGGATGTCGAATGGAAGCCAACCGGTGAATCACCGTTGAAATTGCACCCCACCTGGCGATTTACAAAGTGCCCGAAGTGCGGTGGAGACGCGGAACGAGAAACCGATACCATGGATACCTTCATGTGTTCTTCCTGGTATCATCTGCGTTATCTGAGCCCGGATTATGATAAAGGTCCATTCGATCCAAATGAGTACAACTATTGGATGCCAGTCGACACCTATACTGGTGGTATTGAGCACGCCAACATGCACTTGATGTACACCCGTTTCTTTCATAAAGCCTTACGGGATATGAATGTCACCGAGGGACCGGAACCGATGTTGCAATTACGCAACCAGGGGATGGTTCTTGGTGAAGATTCTGAAAAAATGTCAAAGAGCCGTGGTAACGTTGTTTCACCTGATGAACTGGTGAAGAATTACGGCGCAGATACGATCAGAGCGTTTTTGATGTTTTTTGCCCGTTGGGATATGGGAGGCCCCTGGAGCAGCGGTGGTATTGATGGCGTTCAACGCTGGTTGCGCAGGGTTTGGACCACCATCCTTGAAGAAGGCGACCCTGTCGTTGCAAGTGAGGAGAATATCAAGTTACTCCGACGTAAAGTACATCAGGCATTACGTGCTGTTACCCGTGATTTCGAGCAATTCGAGTTCAATACGATTGTTTCAGCACTGATGGAACTTATGAATGATATGGCAAAGCTCAAACCGCTTGTTTACGGTACTGATGCCTGGAATGAAGCGCGTGAGATCTATCTCAAAATGCTAGCGCCTGTTTCTCCGCATATAACAGAAGAAATCTGGGAAAGGCTGGGAAAACCGTATTCCATCCATACCCAATCCTGGCCAACAGTGGATGAAAACGCAGCGGCCGATGAGGAGATAACCCTTGTGGTGCAGGTAAACGGCAAGGTACGCGATAGAATCATGGTTCCAGTAGATGTGAGTGAAGCCGACGCGAAGAAGACTGCGCTCGCGAGTGAAGCAGTCAACAAATCACTTGAAGGCAAAGAACCAAGACAGGTGATCTATGTTAAAGGTCGTTTGGTAAATATTGTGATTTGAGTCTATAATCCGGAGTGAAGAACACTCCGGATTATATTTTGGAGGGAATATGCGATTGGGTGAATTGAATTGGATGGAAATCGAAGCTTATCTAAAGAAGGATGACCGGTTGATTGTGGTATTGGGCTCAACCGAGCAGCATGGCTATTTATCGGTCAATACTGACGTGAAGGTACCGTTGTCCTTGGCAGACGCGGCTTCACAACAAACGGGAGTATTGGTGGCGCCACCGATGTACTTTGGCAATTCCCCTTATTTTCTGGCATATCCTGGTACGATCAGCCTACGGATTGAAACACTCATTGCAGTCAGTGAAGATATTATCCGATCTGTTTATAGTCAGGGTTTCAAACGGATATTAATTTTAAATGGGCATGGAGGTAACAGACCGGTATCAAACCGGTTGCATGAAATCGCCTCTGATTTCAAGGAATTGAAATTAGCCTGGTATTCCTGGTGGTTGTCTCCCGCTGTTCTGGCATTCCAGGAATCCAAAGGGTTGAAAGGGTATCACGCAAATTGGAGTGAAGCATTTTCGTTTGTCCGTTCTTCAGCCATTCCTCAAGATGAGAAGGCGCCACTCGAGACAAACCGTATCTTAAGCCCTGAACAGGCAAAAGAGTATTACGGAGATGGTGTTTTTGGTGGACCTTACCAGGTGGATGACTCGATCATGAACGAGATGTTCGGAATCGCACTTAAAGAGGTCATCCGGTTGTTGGATGTGTTATGACTAATGATGAAGCAAATCACCCCTTCCAAGAAATGGAAGGGGTTTTTGGTTAAAATTTGACGAATCGGACAAACGCAGGCAAAATTACAACATGAAGTCCAACAAACGCCTTATGAAGCTATTGGGTTTGGTCCCGATCCTTTTCATTCTTGCAGTGCTCTTTGGATTACTGGGATCGGGACTTGTGATTCTTCAATCTCTGAACCTCAGTAGAGCCGTTAATCAGGTTTTTCTTGAAAAGAAAGAGTTGGCGGATATTCTGCCGTTGATCAGGGCGATCATTTTAATTATCTTGCTCCGGTCTTTCTCCACATACTTAAGTAGTGTTTTGAACAATCGAGTAGCGATTAAGGTAAAAAATGAATTGCGTGAGCAACTAACTCAAAAGATCGCTCATCTCGGGCCTGCCTATATGCGTATATCAAAGAGCGGCGAATTGGTCACTTCAGCCATTCAAGGGGTGGAAGCGCTAGACGCATATTTCAGTCAATATCTGCCTCAGATCATCATTGCTGTATTGATGCCATTGACAATTCTTGTGGTTGTCTTCCCGATGGATCTGTTGAGTGGAATCGTATTTTTGGTAACCGCTCCGCTGATTCCATTTTTTATGGCACTCGCAGGTAGATCTTCAGAAGCTCAAACGAAGAAACAATGGCTGGCTTTGTCAAGATTGGGAGCAGATTTTTTAGACACTCTTCAAGGACTGACCACATTAAAGATGCTGGGCAGAAGCAAAGATTATGCCAACCATGTCGATAAGATGAGTGATCGTTATCGAATCGCTACAATGAACGTATTGCGGATCACATTTCTCTCAGCGTTCGTCCTTGAATTGATTGCGACAATTTCAACTGCGGTAGTGGCTGTGGAAATCGGATTGCGGTTATTGTATGGCAAGATGCTTTTCGAACAGGCTTTCTTCATCCTCTTGATTGCGCCGGAATTTTACCTGCCCATGCGCAACCTGGGTACTCGTTACCACGCAGGAATGACCGGGGTAACTGCTGCAGCCAGGATTTTTGAGGTTTTGGATCTTCCAGAACCAATTTCTATAGCGGCTTCCACAACGAAACAAACACGGGTTGAAATGGATAAACCATTTCAGCTGAAATTCTCTGAAGTTAATTACATTTATCCAGGTCGTGAATCTGAATCACTTAAATCACTGTCTTTTGAGATTATCTCCGGTAGGCATTATGCCCTGGTTGGACACAGTGGGGCAGGGAAAACCACGATCCTTCAGTTGATCATGCGTTTTCTGCAACCTTCCGGAGGAGAAATTCTACTCAATAACGATAATATCCTTTCATTCAACCTGGAAGAATGGCGGAAACAGATCGCCTGGGTGAGCCAACATCCAATGTTGTTTGATGCCTCTTTACTCGAGAATGTGCGATTGAATCGATCTGATATATCCGAGGAACAGGTACGGGAAGCTCTGAAATATGCTCAACTTGAAGAATTTGTTAGTCGATTGCCGGATGGGTTATTCACACCACTAAGGGAATGGGGTAGCCGGTTGAGCGGAGGACAAGCTCAACGAATCGCATTGGCACGCGCTTTCATTAAAAACGCTCCGCTCTTATTAATGGATGAACCAACCGCTAATCTTGATCCAGACTTGGAAGTTGCTTTGGCATCCGCAACAAGAGAATTGATGAATAGACGAACATCAGTGACAATCGCGCACCGTCGGGAAACGATCATTAATGCCGACCAAATCTATGTTTGCGAAGCTGGTCAGATCGTCCAGAGTGGAAATCACACCGAATTAAACCATCAAGATGGTCTGTATCGCCGGCTTTTTACTTCGCAAGGTGATTGGGGATGAAGACTTTTTTACGTTTGTTGAGGTTTTTGCATCCGTTTGTTGGAGAGATATGTCTTTCCATCCTCGTGGGGATCGCGACAATTGGCGCGGGGATCGGTATGTTGGGGACGTCAGCGTATCTGATCACTTTCGCGGCTTTACACCCATCCATCGCTGAATTACAGGTTGCCATTGTGGGTGTCCGGTTCTTTGGTATTAGCCGCAGCGTATTTAGATACCTGGAACGATTGATATCGCATTCGGTCAATTTGAAAGTGCTTTCAAATATTAGAGGATGGTTTTACCGTAATATCGAACCACTTGCACCAGCCGGTTTACAGGATTATCACAGCGGCGATCTGTTGGATCGCGTGATCGCGGATATTGAGACCTTACAAGATTTCTTCGTCAGGGTAATCTCTCCATTTATTATAGCGATTGTTGTTACGATAGTGATGAGTTTGTTCCTCGGCAGTTATGCTGCTGTACTGGCTTGGATCCTTTTAACAGGTATGTTGTTAAACGGATTTATCCTTCCAGCATTCTTCATGTTGATCAGCCGGGAAAACAGTCGTGAATTACTATCTAATCGCGCAAAATTGAGCACATTTATGCTTGAATACTTCCAAGGCTTAGAGGATCTGCAAGCATCCGATACGCAAGATCAATGGCAGAAAAAAATTCGTGACAGCAATCAAGCGTTATCTTCGGCACAGATAAAAAATGGGGTATTATCCGGTTTCAATGACGCGTTAATCCTACTGATTGCAAACGGAACCGCATTAGCAATATTTATTGCATCCATACCCCTGGTGAATAATGGATTAATAAGCGGAGTCTCTCTGGCTGTTGTGGTTCTATTGACCATGGCCAGTTTTGAGGCGACAAATCCGCTTCCACTTGCTGCTCAAAATCTGATGGCAAGTCTTGCTGCAGGACAGCGTTTGTTTGAAGTGGTTAAAACGAATACGTTCGATCAAGAGGAAAGACAGTCAATCCCCACCTACATAAAAATTGATAGGGTTGAAGTGAAGGGGGTGGGATTCCATTATCCCAATTCCGAAGAAGTCGTATTAAAGGATATCGATTTGATATTACAAAAGGGAGATAGAATTGCCCTTGTGGGTCCAAGCGGAGCAGGAAAGACAACCTTGATAGAGATGTTGTTAGGTTTTTGGAAACCACAAAAAGGGCAGGTGAAATATTTGTCAGTCAACCAGACTTTTAATAATCCAATTCAACATGGCGATATCTTTGGAGTAGTCTCAGAAAATTCGTATTTGTTTTCCGAAAGTTTACGGGAAAACCTGTTGTTAGCCAAGCCTGTCGCGACCGACAACGAACTGATCGAGGTCATCAAACGCGTTAAATTATTTGGCTGGTATGAAACGTTACCTAATGGATTGGATACCTGGTTGGGAGAGAGAGGGCAACAGATGAGCGGTGGTGAACGCCAGCGTCTCGCACTAGCCCGTGTTCTATTGAACGATTCGCCTTTTATCATATTAGACGAACCGACATCTCATCTAGATTCTGAGACTGCTCATACGATCATGTATGACTTGCTTTCAAACCTTAAATCAAAGGGAATTTTGTTAATCACCCATCAAATGGAATTTTTGGATGATATGGATAAAATCTATTTCATTAAGGATGGATCGGTGAGTGAATCAGGTTCAAAAAATGAGTTGCTCACACACCAGGGGGATTTTTATGATTTTTATCATCTGCAAGACAATTTGCTTGATAAATAAGTTGAACGCATGCGAATGAGGCGGTTCATTCGCACGCGTTCTTTGAGGAGAATACATTGACAATAATAGTCTTATTTGTTTAGATTTAGATTAATCACACCTAAGAGTTTATTAAGATTTCGAGGATAAAACTGTTTCGATCTTCTTAAAATCGATGGCACCATTTCGTAAGATTTGTGCTTTTTCGTTCAAACAATCAACAACGGTGGAAGGAATTCCACCCGGGCAGGTGCCTCCATCAATAATCAAACTTATTCGACCGTTCAACTGTGCGTACACATCTCCCGCGTTCATCGGATTTTGTTTTCCGCTAACATTGGCTGAAGAAGTTGCGAGAGGGCCAAATTCGTTTAGAATCTTAAGAGCCACCGGATGATCTGGCATGCGAATACCGATCGTTTGATTAGAGGATAGTAAATCGGGTATGGATTTTTGTTTAGAAACGATCACGGTGAGACCACCGGGCCAGAACGTATCGATCAATTTTTGCGCATTATCAGTGATGGATTCCGCGATCAATTTGATCTGCTTCTTGTTCCCAACCAGTATGGCAATTGCCTTATTGTAATCACGTCCTTTGGCTTCAAATAGTTTAATTATCGCTGAAATATTGAATGGATCAACTCCCAAGCCATAAACCGTGTCAGTGGGGAAGGCGACAGTCTCGCCAGCTTTTAAGGATTCAATCACTCTTTGAATATAGTCTTCATTATCGGCTGGTATTATGCTGGTTTCCATACAGGCTCATCCTCATCCTCATTTGAATTAGTTTATTAGTTTATTTTAATGATTCTTGGAAAGCTTGCATAATCAAAAAGGAGATCAATTTTTGCATCTTGAAAGTATTTCTTCGATAAGCTGCTGACGGTATCAGAGATCGTTGCTTCAATTTCTAAAAGAATCATTCCACCGGGTTTTATCCGATCGACCGCTTGTTGAAGTAATCGGGAGATATATTTTGTACCATCTTCACCTCCATCAAGAGCGTTTTGAGGTTCATATTGCAACTCCGGTAGTTGAAGTAAAGTCGCTGATGGAATATATGGCAAATTCGCAATGATCAAATCGAATTTTTGCGATAAACCCTCGAGAAGATCATTTTGCAGAAATTTTATCTTATCCTGGTGGTTGTAAGTTACGCAATTTTTCTTGGCGATTTCCAGCGCGGTTGGTGAGATATCAATCGCGGTGATTTCCAAATCAGCAAAGGCATCAGCTAATACGACAGCAATCGCACCGGATCCTGTGCCAACGTCTGCAACCACGTGCCTTGATGGATGGTCCGTTAACCACTGGATGGCTTCTTCAACAAGTAGTTCTGTTTCAGGGCGGGGGATAAGAACGTCTTTTGTTACGAAAAAATCCATTCCAAAGAAAGCTTTTTTACCGGTCAGGTATGATAAAGGTTCACCATCCGCCAGACGAACAAGCAAGTTGTCCAACCGCTCCTTCTGTTGGCTTGTTAGCTCATCGGAAGAGTGAGCAATTACCCATTCTTTTGGTTTTTCCAACACCATGGCAAGTAAAACCAAGGTTTCGAGAATTGGAGTCTCGGATTTGGGTAGATGGCGGATGGCATTTTCTTGCCAGGAACGCAGGTTAATCTTCGTCCTCGTCTACTAGATTCGTGGAGAGTCTTTCGGTTTCATCTCGTAGTGATAACTCATCGATGAATTGATCGATGTCTCCGTTCATTACCGCGGGCAGGTTGAAGGACGAGACATTAATCCGGTGGTCAGTGACTCGGCTCTGTGGGTAGTTATAGGTGCGTATCTTTTCGGACCGCTCCCCAGATCCTATCTGTGATCGCCTGGCTTCTTCGCGCTCTGATTGACGTTTCTGTTCCTCGATCTCAAATAATCTGGCTCTCAAAATGCTCATGGCGCGGATGCGGTTCTGCAGTTGAGAACGTTCATCCTGGCACGAAACCACCATTCCTGTGGGCTTGTGGGTAATGCGAACCGCGGTCGAGTTCTTCTGCACATTTTGACCACCGGCTCCAGATGAGCGATACACTTCTACCTCGATATCGCTTTCGGGAATGTTGACTTCGATATCCTTTACTTCAGCCATCACAGCGACCGTGACCGTGGATGTGTGAATGCGACCGGAGCTTTCTGTCGCGGGGATGCGCTGAACACGGTGAACACCGGATTCGAATTTTAATCGGGAGTACGCGCCTTTCCCTTTGACCATGAAAATTACTTCTTTATATCCTCCGATGCCTGTTTCATTTGAAGAGACGATCTCTACCCCCCAATGCCGCAGCTCAGCGTAATGAATATACATCCTCAGAAGGTCCGCGGCAAAAAGCCCAGCTTCATCACCGCCAGCTCCCGCACGGATTTCCATGTATACGTTATTGTCGTCTCGAGGATCTTTGGGAACAAGCATGAGTTTCAGGTCTTTTTCCACCTTTTCAATTTGCGGACCAAGCTCTTCTAGTTCACTTTGGGCCAGGTCTTTCATATCCTGATCAGCAGAATCGATCAATTCTTGGGCTTGTTCTTTTTGCTGGAGTAATTGGCGATAATGGGAGGCGAGCTGAATCACCGGTTCAAGATCAGATCTTTCCTTGGCTAGCTCAGCGACTTTGACATAATCCTCCGCGTTTTGTTCAAGGAGGGTGGTCAGTTCTTCATATCTTTTTTCAATGGCAGCGATTTTTTCCAGCATAAGCCCTTTATCTATCCTTTGGTCAATATCAGTTGAATTATACCAGTCATCTTTTCCCTTCTACTCTATTCTTTGATAAGATATCTATAATAATTATTGCAATATGAATAAGCGTTGTGTATAATTTTTATGAAAATTATCTTAATAAGGCGAGGAGAGGAATATGGATGTAACCACATTATCAAGATGGCAATTTGGCATTACCACAATTTATCATTTCTTCTTTGTCCCATTAACACTCGGGCTCTCCGTTCTGGTAGCAATCATGGAAACACTCTACCTGGCAAGGAAACAGGAAGTCTACAAACAAATGGCCAAATTTTGGGGAACATTATTTCTCATAAACTTTGCCATGGGAGTAGTAACTGGTATTGTCCAGGAATTCCAATTTGGTATGAACTGGTCAGAATACTCACGTTTCGTGGGTGATATTTTTGGGGCCCCTTTGGCAATTGAAGCACTTCTTGCCTTCTTTCTGGAATCAACATTCCTCGGTATCTGGATCTTTGGCTGGGATCGGGTTTCAAAAGGCGTCCACCTGTTATCTATCTGGTTGGTAGCCATCGCATCGAACGTATCTGCCTTTTGGATTCTGGCTGCCAATTCATTTATGCAACACCCGGTGGGGTATCAGACTTTGGAAAATGGAAAGATCGTCATGGTCAGTTTCCTGGATCTGATCAAAAACTCGACGCTCTGGGTTGAATTTCCGCATACAGTTTTCTCTGGTTTCACAACCGCCGCATTCTTCGTAATGGGTATTGCGGCTTACCATTTGATCCGCAAAAGGGAAATCGACCTTTTTTCCCGCTCATTCAGAATCGCAACCGTTTTCGGTTTGATTGCTATTTTGGGAGTTATCGGAATCGGTCATAACCAGGCTCAGGAGATGATCCGTACTGAGCCAATGAAAATGGCTGCCGCAGAAGGATTATGGAACACCGAAGATCCCGCTTCGTTCTCGGTTATCACTTTAATAGACCAGAAGAATAACAGGGATATCGTCAATATTCGGGTTCCTTATATTCTTTCTTTCCTTGCCTACGACAAACCCACTGGCGTTGTCCAGGGAATCAATAACATTCAAAAAGACTACGAAGAGAAATATGGTCCCGGCAACTATGTCCCCAACATCATGGTCAACTATTTCTCTTTTAGGATTATGGTTTTTGCTGGTTTATTCCTTTTGCTGATCGCTTTCCTTGCATTTCTTTATATTCTGCGAAAGCGACCAATCGAAAAAATGAAGTTCCTTAAGCTTTTTCCATACTTCCTGGTTTTACCATATATCAGCAATACAACTGGTTGGATCCTTACCGAAATGGGAAGGCAGCCCTGGGTGGTTTTTGGCCTTCTTAAAACCGAAAATGCGGTTTCGAAGAGCATAACCAACGGAATGGTGTTGATTTCTTTGGTATTGTTCACCCTGGTGTACGGACTCTTGATGGTCGCAGATGTATACCTGCTGGCAAAATATGCCAGAAAAGGCGCCGGTTCCGAATCTGTTGAATCTGCTCAATCGGTTAAGTAAGGAAGGAGGAAGCAATGGATCTCAATATTCTATGGTTTGTTCTGATCGGTGTTCTGTACACGGTTTATTTCGTGCTTGAGGGATTCGATATGGGGGTTGGCATTTTATTACCTTTCATTTCAAAGAATGATCAGGACCGCAGAGTGGTCATCAATACGATTGGGCCACATTGGGATGGAAATGAGGTCTGGCTCTTAACCGCCGGAGGCGCGACTTTCGCCGCATTTCCCCAATGGTATGCGACTTTATTCAGCGGTTTCTATTTGCCCCTTTTTCTGATCCTTTTAGCCTTAATCTTTCGCGGAATTGCGTTTGAATTCCGATCCCGCGATGAGAATAAGACATGGCGTGCGTTTTGGGATTGGGCGATCTTCTTTGGTTCTCTGATTCCTGCTTTATTATGGGGAGTTGCTTTTGCCAATATCGTAAAGGGAGTGCCCATAGATGCGACCATGACTTATACTGGTGGATTTTTTAACCTATTGAATCCATTCGCCCTGATCGCGGGGTTGGTATCACTCATTGGGTTTACACTACATGGTTCGATTTTCCTTGCGCTTAAAACAACTGGACTTATCCAGGAGAAAGCCAAATCCTGGACGAATCGGCTTTGGATCGCAACAATGGTTGTGATGGTTGGATTGATCACGGCTGGATTCACGTTCGCTCATTTATTCACTACTTTTATCACACCAGCGAGCTTTGCTTTGATGATCGGGCTGATTATTCTTGTGGTATTAGGAATAACTTCGAAGAAAGGCAAAACAGGGTTAAGCTTCATCTTTTCATCGGTAGTGACCCTGTTAACCACTGCAGCTGTGTTTCTCCAATTATTCCCGAATGTAATGGTGTCAAGCACTGATCCGGTACTTAATCTCACCATCTACAATGCTTCTTCCAGCCAGTATACATTAGGGGTAATGGCGAAAGTGGCATTGATTCTGGTACCAATTGTGCTGGCATATACTGCATGGTCGTACTGGATATTTAGAAGAAAAGTAACTACTTCACCAGAAGATTTGAAATACTAGCGCATTAATAGATCGAAGATTCCCGAGAGATCGGGAATCTCTTTTTGAGAGATGAATTTTGAATTTTGTGTTAATATAGAAACAGTTAAATACCCGGAGGTATTATGTCCTGTAAAGAGAAGCAAGTCGTTGAAACAGCGAATGGTCCGAAAGCGATTGGTCCTTACTCGGTTGGAGTAATGGCAGCGGAATTTGTGTTCGCTTCTGGACAATTGGGACTTGACCCAAATACTGGTGCCTTAGTTGAGGGAGGGGTAGAAGCGGAAACCAGGCAGGCATTACTCAATTTGCGAAATATTCTGGATAATGCGAATTCTTGCCTTGAAAATGTCGTTAAGACGACAGTATTCCTGAGAGACATGGCTGATTTCGCAAGAATGAATGCTGTATACGCAGAGTTCTTCAAAGAGAATCCTCCAGCTCGATCTGCGATTCAGGTGGCGGCGTTGCCGAAAAATGCTGCCGTTGAAATTGAAGCCATTGCATTATTGAAGAATTGAAGAAGATTACCCCCGTCATGGGTTTAGTATTCTCGATGGATTGGTGATCGAATAAATGCGGGTTTCTCTGATCATTCCTTGTTTTAACGAAGAGAAAACGATTGACTTACTGCTCGAGTCGATCAATGCACAAACTTTCCCTCAGTCTGACATGGAAATAATCATTGCGGATGGTATGTCGACCGATCGAACCCGTGAAATCATCCAAGAATTTCAACATTCTCATCCAAAGGTCAATATTCGAATAGTGGATAATCCGAAGCGTGTGATCCCGGCTGGATTGAACGCAGCTATACGAGCATCACGCGGAGAATTGATCGTGCGGATGGATGCGCACACGATTCCAGCGAAGAATTACATCGAGTTGAGTGTCCAAGCATTTGACGAAGGAAAAGGGGAAGATATCGGGGGAGTGATTGATATCACTCCGGGAAGCATGACGTGGATAGGCAGATCAATTGCCGTAGCTACAAGGCATCCATTGGGCGTGGGCGACGCGATGTATCGTTGGGCAAAGAAAGCAACATACGCAGATACAGTCGCGTTTGGAACCTACTCGCGAAAAACTTTCGATCAAATCGGCTTATATGATGAGTGCCTGGTTGCTAACGAAGATTATGAGATGAATGCCCGCCTCCGGGCAGCCGGTGGGAGGATCTGGGTTGATCCGGCAATACGGGCAACTTATCATTCACGACCCGATCTCGCCAGTTTAGCCAAGCAATATTTTACCTACGGTTTTTATAAGTTTAAAATGCTCAAAAGGTTCCCAGGTACCATTCGCTGGCGTCAAGCTTTACCCCCACTTTTTGTTTTGGGGATTTTGATGTTATTATTATTGGCAGCCTTTTGGAAAATTGCGTTTTATGCGTTGCTCTGCGTTCTTACGCTTTACTGCGCGATTTTATTGGTTGGCGCGATTCCAGAAGCGAAGAAAATGAAGGATTTCTGCCTGATCCCAGGAATAACAATCGCAATTATGACAATGCACTTTTCCTGGGGATCAGGATTCTGGTGGAGTATTCTAAAAGGAGCCACTGACAAACATCATGGCAGTTGAACGCATCACGTCAAAAAAACAATGGCGCATACGAGTGCGTGAACGTCGTTTCATATTGCTGGTGGGGGATATCTTTGTTGGTTATTTATCTGTTTTGATCGCGATTTTCTTTTGGGCAAAACGGGACTGGTTGAGTTTTTCGATGGCGTTTGTTAACCAGCGTGCTCCCGTATGGTTTTATTTTCTACCGATTCTTTGGATCATCATGATGATGGACCTTTATGATATCAGCCGCGCCAATCGTAGAAAAGATACTCTTCAAGGGGTAGCTACTTCAGCGCTGATAAGTTCTCTTTTATATATGGTGATCTTTTTTATTTCTGAACCTAATTCTCTTCCCCGGCGTGGAGTTGCTTTTTTTATCATCAGTGTCACTATATTAACGCTTTTATGGCGTTTCTTGTATATTCGGATATTTACGGCGCCAATTTTTTCCAGGCGTGTTCTGGTAATTGGAGCGGGAGTAGCTGGCTCATCGCTTGCAATGATGATCAACAAAATGATACCGCCGCCATTTGTGATCGCCGGTTTTATTGACGATGATGAAGAAAAAATCGGTTTGACGATTGAAGGATTCCCAGTATTGGGAACGAATAAGGAGATGCCTACCTTGATCGTTGAACAGGATATTTCTGATTTAATTTTCGCCATTTCAGGGGAAGTAAAACCAGATATGTTTCGAAATATCCTCGCGGCCGAAGAACAGGGAATTGAAGTGACTTCATTACCCGCGGTCTATGAGGAGGTTTTTGGTAGAGTTCCTATTTATTTGTTGCAATCTGATTGGATCTTACGACAATTCATTGACCAATCTCACACCTCCAGTTTGTATGAAACTGGTAAACGGCTGATCGATATCGTTTTCAGCTTAATTGGTGGTGCGGTTCTGCTGGTTTTATTTCCCTTTGTTTCTTTAATTATTGCAATAGACAGCGGTTTTCCGATTTTTTACCATCAACCACGGGTGGGAAAGAATGGTGTTCCATATCGTATTTATAAATTTCGGACGATGGTCAAGGATGCTGAAAAGGCAGGGGCAAGGACTGCCAGTGTGGACGATCCACGGATAACAAACGTAGGAAAAATTTTACGTCGCAGCCATATCGATGAATTACCCCAGGTGATAAATATACTTAAAGGTGATATGAGCGTAGTTGGCCCACGAGCAGAGCAGATCGAACTGGTAAACAAGTTTCAAAACGAAATTCCATTCTATCGCTCGCGATTGATGGTGCGCCCCGGGTTAACGGGTTGGGCGCAGATTAACCAAAGATATGCTTCAACCACTGAAGACACAGCAGTCAAGCTTGAATATGATCTTTATTATATTAAACATCGTGACCTGATGCTGGATCTTACGATCATTTTTCGAACCGTAGGTTCAGTGATCGGTTTTAAAGGACTTTAGGAACAATGAAATCAAAAGCAACCATCCGTAATCGCTATATGGTATTGCTGGATCTCTTACTTGTCGCCGCATCGGTATTTGGTTCCTACGGCCTGAGATTTGAATTGGGGCAACAATTCTTTGATTATTTACCATCCGCTTTTTGGATGCTTGGCGCAGCCTTGATCATTAAACCGCTCGTTTACTTTCTTTTTGGGATGTATCGCAGGTTATGGTCTTATGCAAGTGTTCAGGAACTGAAGCTGATTGTAGCAGCGGTTACTACTGGCTCAGTGATGGTTTCACTCACCATGGTCATCCTGGCAGCCGTAAGAGCGTTTACCGGCTTCTCGCGTGGAATTCTCATCATTGATTGGTTATTATCAGTATTATTTGTTGGTGGTTTACGGTTTACAATGCGGATCATATCTGAGAGCCAAAATTCATTGTCCGCTAAGAATAAAAGCGCCAAGCGTGCTTTGATTGTTGGAGCCGGGGATGCAGGGGCGCTGGTAGTAAAAGAACTTCAAAAAAATCCTGAATTGAATCTGCTTCCGGTCAGTTTTCTTGATGATAACCCATCCAAGTTGAAGCAGCAGATTCATGGAATTCCAGTCGATGGAACACTTGCTGACATTGGCAAGGTACTTGAGCATAAAAAGATCGACGAAGTAATCATTGCCATTCCAAGCGCCGGTGGTAAGGTTATTCGCATGGTGGCAGATATATGTCGATTGAAGGGAATCTCTTTTAGGACCATGCCCGGTTTATATGAGCTTCTTGGCGGTAAAGTCAGCATTAACCGGCTGCGTGAAGTAGATATTACCGATCTGCTTCGCCGCCCTCCCAGTTCCGTCAAGAGTGAGCTGGTGGGAACCGTTATCAATGGCAAAATGGTGATGGTAACTGGAGCAGGTGGCTCGATCGGTCGTGAACTATGTCGGCAGATAGCTCGTTGGAGTCCCTCTGGATTGATTCTGCTTGGTCATGGTGAGAACTCGATTTTCGAGACAGTTTTAGAAATGCAAGAAATTTATCCTGGGCTTCCATTATTCCCAGTGATCGCGGATGTGCGTGAATTCGCCCGTCTGGATGGCGTTTTCAAGCGACTTCACCCCGAAGTGGTTTTCCATGCTGCAGCGCATAAACATGTTCCATTGATGGAACTGAATATCGATGAAGCCATAAATAACAATGTCCTTGGAACTAAAAATGTTGTAAAGGCAAGCGAGCAAAACAATGTTGAACGACTGGTGATGATCTCGACGGATAAAGCGATTCGGCCAATCAATATTATGGGGGCTTCAAAGAGACTCGCGGAAATGATCGTTTTGGACGCAGCACACCGGACCGGCAGAGCCTTTTGCGTTGTCCGTTTTGGTAATGTACTTGGAAGTCGGGGCAGTGTTGTTCCTTTATTTAAGCGTCAGATTGCCAAAGGTGGTCCGGTCACAATCACCCATCCCGACATGAAACGTTATTTTATGACGATTCCAGAAGCAGTGTACCTTGTACTTCAGGCTGCTGGAATGAGTAAATCAGCCGAGACTTTTGTTTTGAACATGGGGCAACAGGTGCGTATCCTTGATCTGGCAGAAGACTTGATCAGGCTTTCTGGGTTGGAACCGGGTAAGGATATCGAGATCGTTTATACTGGGATCCGGCCAGGCGAAAAGCTGAGTGAAGATCTCTGGGAAGAAGGGGATTTGTTCAACCCGACAGCACATCCTGACATTTTCCAATTCGATGATCCTTCAAATTTAAGGGGAGAAATGCTACAGGAAAAAGTCAAAGAGCTGTTAAATTTATCTGCTCATGGAAAGACCAGTGAAATTGTAGCTATGGTGGACGCGCTTATCCCCGGATCTGCTGTCGCAACCACTCCACCTCCTGAAATTACCTCAATTGATCAATCATGATAGCTTCTCTGGACCAATGGAATGATTATATTCAATCTCACCCCGATACTCACTTACTTCAAACTGGATCATGGGGTGAACTTAAGTCTTCTTTCGGGTGGAAACCTGTCCGGTTAATTAGTGGCGATGGTGGCGTACAAATATTGTTCAAATCCATCCCTGGTGGTTTTTCTGTTGGATACATTCCCAAGGGTCCTGTTGGAAAGATCAATGATGATCTGATTCGGGAAATCGACCGAGTTTGTCGTGAGAATCGGGCGATCTTCATAAAGATGGAACCATATGAATGGGAGGGCAGAGAACAAACCAAGGGGCTTAAAGAAAAAGGCTGGCAACCCTCTAAAACAATCCAACCACGCCGGACGATTCTTCTTTCATTGGAGAAATCCGAAGAAGAAATCCTGGCAGGCATGAAACAGAAAACCCGCTACAATATCCGTTTGGCAGAGAAAAAGGGGATTACTGTAAAGTCCTCAAACGACATCGATACATTCCACAAGATGATGATAATCACCGGACAACGTGATGGAATCGGGGCCCACGCGCAATCATATTTCCAAAGGGCTTACGATCTTTTCCACGCGAACGGTCAATGTGATCTGTTGTTTGCCTGTTATGAAGCCAATCCCATCGCGGCGATCATGGTATTCTCAGTCGGCAAGACAGCATGGTACATGTATGGAGCATCGACTGAGATTGAAAGAAATCGTATGCCAACTTATTTATTGCAATGGGAAGCCATTCGGTGGGCTAAACAGCGCGGATTGGAAACTTATGATCTTTGGGGAATCCCTGATGTTGACGAAGACCAATTAGAGGAAGCGTTCATCCAGAAGAAAAGCCACACGGGGCTTTGGGGGGTATATCGATTCAAACGGGGTTTTGGAGGGAAAGTCGTTCGTTCCACGGGTGCCTGGGATCGGGTCTATTTTCCCGCGTTGTACAGTGTCTATTCACAGATCATGAGATTACGCAGACGTCAGGAGGATTGATTGAGCCAGTTCTGTCTCTGCAATTCACTATTAGCCAGGACGGATCGACGAGGTTAACGGATTATGTATGATTTTGTTCCTCTCGACGATAGATGGGATCTTTTGATAAACGGGCTCCCCGGCGCGCATTTGCTCCAGACCAAAGAATGGGCTGAGGTCAAGGCGAAGGTGGGTTGGAATGCTACTCCTCTGGTTTGGCGGACACCAGATAGAAAAATTCGCGCGGCTGCGTTAGTGTTGACTAGAACAATCAGACCACTGCTATTTGGGCCGAGTATTTCTGTGTGCTATGTACCGCGCGGACCGATGCTCGATTGGCATAACCCTGAATTACGAAAAGAAGTGATAGAAGATCTTGAAAAGTTCGCGGGATACCAGAAAGCAATTTTCATCAAGATGGATCCTGAGTTACGGATTGGCACAGGGGTTCCAGGCAGGGATGATTTTGTTGAAGATATAAATGGAATAAGGGCACTAGACGAGATCAAAAGATCGGGATGGCGTTTTTCGAACAGCCAGGTGCAATTCAGAAATACAGTTTTTCTTGATCTGACCGGTAGCGAAGAAAACTGGTTGCAACGGATGAAACAAAAAACGCGTTACAATCTTCGATTGGCTCGACGGAACGGCGTTATCGTTCGCGAGGCGAATGAATCCGAATACCCTGATATTTATAAGATGTACGCTGAAACTTCTATCAGGGATGGGTTCATGATCCGACCTCAGCAATATTATCTGGAAGTCTGGCAGACCTTTAAATCTGCAGGGATGATGACTCCGCTGATCGCAGAATTTGAAGGGGATATAATTGCTGGTTTGATTCTGTTTTATTTTGGTAAAAGCTCGTGGTATCTGTATGGAATGTCCACTGGAAAAAATCGGGAGAAGATGCCGAACTACCTTTTACAATGGGAAGCAATGCGCGTAGCCAAATCACATGGGTGTGTTACATATGATCTTTGGGGTGCTCCGGATGACTTTTCGGGTAATGATTCAATGACTGGAGTCTTTCGTTTCAAGGAAGGATTGGGTGGGACAGTTGTTCGCACGATTGGCGCGTGGGATTATGTTATCTCCCCGATAGGTTATTGGTTATTTGAACAGTTATTGCCCCGAATTCAAAGCATCCTCAGGCGGAACCGAAAAAAGCAAACTCAGCAGGAGGTTTCCTTATGATCCCTCGCGTTACCATCGCGAATTTACCAACACCGATCGAATCTTTGGAGAGACTATCCAAAGCGTTGAATGGCCCAACTATCTTCACCAAACGGGATGATTTGACAGGGGGGTTGGGGTTTAGCGGAAATAAGACCCGAAAATTAGAATTTGTCCTTGCCGAAGCTTTAGCAGAAGGCGCAAAGACTTTGATTACCGTTGGCAGTGTACAATCAAATCATTGCCGGCAGACCGCTGCATTTGCCACCCGTTTTGGACTGGATTGCATCCTGGTGCTTTTCGGACAAAACCCTGATGAAGCTGATGGAAATTTATTGCTGGATTCGCTTTTTGGAGCGAAGGTGGTCTGGACGGAACGAGAAAGAATCCATGAAACCCTGGACCGTACATTCGCGGAGACTCAAGCAGCGGATAAAAAACCTTTTTTAATTCCACTTGGCGCATCAACGCCTACAGGAACGCTGGGGTATGCTTTTGCCATGAAGGAATTGATGGAGCAGGGTGTTGATGTGGAAACGATCGTTTTTGCTTCATCCAGTTGTGGTACCCAGGCAGGCATGGTATTAGGAGCGCGTCTCTTTGGTTTTTCGGGCAAGATTCTGGGCATCAGCATCGACCGCAACGCAGAATCCATGCAAAAGAGAATCGCGAGTCTGGCTTCAGACGCGTCGGCTCGCTTTGGTGAGCGAATCGAATTTTTACCTTCTGAGATCTTCGTGAACGATGAGTTCAATCATGCCGGTTACGCGGTGATGGGTCCTCTTGAAGAGGAAGCAATCCGATTATTCGCCAGAACAGAAGGACTCCTTGTCGACCCTGTTTATACTGGGCGCGCTGCAGGCGGTTTGATCGAATTGATCCGACGGGGTGAGTTCGTGAAAGGACAAAAAATTTTATTCTGGCATACTGGTGGAACGCCTGCGTTGTTCGCACAACCCTATGAAAAATTGTTGCAGGATAGAACCGGCGCAATTTAGCGGCATGCTATAATTCCCATAACGAAAGTGAGAATATGAGCCGAGGTATCGATATAGCTACCACAGTTCAAGTAATCCTGGTGTTTATCGCACTGGGAATTTTTGCTTGCATTTATTACGGGATCAATACAATCGTTGGTGGGATAAAACTGAAATTCTTCCATAAACGTCAGAATATGATCGCGCATGGCTGGCGGTTGATCTTTTTATCGGTATTGTTGGTATTGGCGTGGATTTGGGTATTTTTCAGGGCAGAACCTTTAGCTTACTCTGTTTATCCTCCTTCACCGACGAGTACTTTGACACCTACCATTACATTGACCCCGACGATCACACCAACGCTCAAAGATACGCTGACACCGACAATCACAGAAACGTTGCAATACACCTATACGCCTGAACTTCCAACCGAGGCCATCGCGACCATCCAGACCCCCGTTGGACCAGATTCAAGCGCGGTTTTCAGTAATCTCTGGTTTAATACTCAGCTTGGAAAAGACCGTAAGGTACCCGATGATGATCTGACGAGTTTTCAAACACCTGTAACTCACATTTACGGTGGCTTTTCTTTCACCAATGTAACTTTTGGCGTGCAATGGACTGCAGTCTGGTTGTATGAAGGAAAAGTGTTTTTTCTTGAAACGAAAGTTTGGACAACCGCGGATGGGACTGGCGGTTATGGATACACGGATTGTCAGCAGGATGCCAGTAAGTGGCTGCCTGGAAACTATGAAGTGCAGATATTTGTCGGGTCCACCTTTAAATCACACGGACGATTTACGATCATTGGTAACACTACTGAAACGCCAACCCTTACTCCATCGCCATCGCTGGAGTTTACGCCGACACTTCTCCAGCTCACTGGTCAGCCAGTACTGGTCTCAACTCCCACACCCTAGATGAGCGAGAAGAAAAGAAATGAGTGACAAGGAATTTTCACCCAAAACTTTGATCTTGATTGGTCAGCCTTTGACTCTCCTGATTTCTCTGTTCACTTATGTTCTTGGATTGGGAATTGTCCATTATCTGGTCGCTGCCATTAAATGGCCAGAGGCATTGCTTGGATTGCTTCTTGCGTTTACACTGCTACTATCCCGCAATTACCTAAAAGCTTACTTCCGTTATTCTGATCCAATTCCATCGATGGATATTTCGCGAACAGATCAAAATGGCGAATTGAAGGTAATTGAGACGAAAGAAGTTCCCAAGTTTGTATTACTGCAGATGGCTTTGGCATCGTTGGGATTGGGAGCAATCATCACGATCGTTTTATCCGTTTTACACGCAGTGGGCATATCATTATTCATCATTCTCACTCTCAGCCTGGGATTAATCCTGCTTGATTCGCTTCCATCCATCCAATTATGCAAGAAGGGATATTCGGAACTCATTGAAGCATTCTTGATTACAAATGTCATTCCAGCGATCGCATTTCTCCTTCAGAATTCCAATTTGCATAATCTTGTGTTCATGTTCACTCTTCCATTGACGTTTATTTACCTTTCCTTAGAGATTGCGTCTTCCTTCGAATATTTCGCTTTTGATCTTAAGCATTCCTATGGATCCTTGTTATCAGTATTAGGATGGCAGAGGGGATTGGTGATCCATAACCTTTCGTTGATCCTTTCCTTCTTTCTTTTTGCCGCGTTTCTGTTCTTTGGTCTCGCCTGGAGACTTACCTGGCCTGTGTTTCTGGTATTGCCGTTCGCGGGATTACAGGTATTCCAAATTGTCAGGATAGGCGAAGGCGCAAAACCAAATTGGCGTTTGTTCCGGGTGAATTCTCTGGCCACTTTCTTACTGATGGTCTACCTTATCGCCTTTACGCTTTGGATCAATTGAGGAAGCCAGGCACTTTTCAATATTCGTGTGATTGTGAATGACCATAATTTCAAATTCTATTAGAAATATATATAAGTTTCCCCTTAGGCTTTTTTAATATTTATATATATGTATAATAAGATAAGAAATGGAGGAATATATGTTATTGAAAGAAGGATCAACCGCTCCTGATTTTAGTTTGGTCGATGATACCAACCAATTGCACAAATTGTCCGATTACCGCGGAAAGTATGTATTGCTCTACTTTTACCCAAAAGATGACACGCCAGGCTGCACCACTGAGGCCTGCAATTTCCGCGATGATTATTCCAGTTACGAAAGCGCTGGTGTGACCATTTTAGGTGTGAGCGCGGATACCAGTGCCTCTCATGCCAAATTCAAACAAAAGTATCATCTTCCTTTCACCCTTTTAGCTGACGTGGATCATAAAGTATGTGATACTTATGGCGTTTGGGCAAAAAAGAAAATGATGGGGAAGGAATACATGGGAATCTTAAGAACTTCTTATCTGATTGATCCAGCTGGAGTGATTAAGAAGGTCTTTACTAATGTAAAACCGGCTGAACACAGCAGAGAGGTACTCGAGCTAATATAATAAAAGTGGACTGCGAAAGCAGTCCGCTACTTTTTACTGAAGGGTCAACAGTCTTTTGCCGTTTTCCCAAAGTTGTTCCAATTTGTAATACGCTCTTTGATCTGGGCTGAAGATATGGATGATTACATCGCCAAGATCGACCACTTGCCAACCGTCTCTGGATTCTCCTTCGATCTCGATATGCTGCCCTAGCTCTTTTTTCCCGAAATCGCGGATGGTCTCGGCCAATGCCTGCAGCATGCGGTCGCTGGTGCCGTTGCAGATGATGAAGTAATCTGTGAATGATGAAATTTCGTGGATGTCCAATAGCAGGATTTTCTCTGCTTTTTTATCTTCCAATACGGAAACTATTTTGTGCGCTTTTTCCAGTGCTTCCAGAATTCACCTCAAACAAACAATGATGGCAATATTCTAACATATTCATTCCAGCAAGCGAATATATGCAAGTGGAGTATAGATCGATCCACCCGAAGCAAGTGTCGATTGAAAAAGCGTGATTCGCCTGACGATCACACTACCAAACTCATGATTCTTGAATTCAAAGAGACGCTCTAATGTGGTTTCCATCGCCGTTTCCTCGCCAATGGAAGGGATTCTGGCCAGGGTGAGGTGGGGTGAAAAGAGACGTTCTTCCTTTTTATATCCTAATCTGCTCATTGCGTCTTCTACAACATTATGGAGGCGACCGAGTTCGTCACTCGGGATAACACCGGCCCAAAGTACGCGTGGGTGGTCCCTTGATGGGAACACCCCTGTTCCCTTTACAAGTATTGTAAAAGGCCTGGCATGATTGCAAACCTCGGCAAGGATAGATTTAAGTGATTCAACTTTGGAAGGATCTGTATCTCCAAGGAATTTTAAAGTCAGATGGATGCTTTCTGGGCGAACCCATTTCGCGCTTTTCCACCCAAACTTCTTTAAGTCCGATAATAGAGCAGAAAGCTCATCATGAATTAATTGCGATAATTCTATGGCGATAAATAACCGAATTGGATTTGACATAAGCCAATTGTACATGATCTATAAGAGACCAGGTGATTAATCATTCTCTACACAGTTTTCTTCAATCATGGTATAAGAAAGATACCCTGCTGTGTGCGTGATGTTGCAACACCGGTTTTGAGCCAACACCCACCAAAAGGGTCCATCACTGACAGGTGAGCTGCGATAGGCTTAGGCCAAGGCAAATCTTCTGCGTGTGGATCCACCCTGCTTCGGCAGGTTCAAAACTATGCAACACACGGCATGGCGGGGACTTTGATAACAACCCTGACTGATCGCGGTCAGGGTTTTATGATTGACTTTCAATTGGCTGCTTGCTAAACTAAAGTAAGCGAACTATTCGGAGGAAATTATGCCATATTCATACAGGTTAATTCTGAGAAGTGGTCCAAATGCTGGCAATGAATATCCATTGGAGAAAGATGAGATTGTGCTGGGACGTGACGCAAAGAATGATATTGTGATCAACGATCCAGAGGTTTCCAGAAAACACGCAAGGCTCATCAAGAATGGCGACGACTATTTTTATGAAGATCTTTCTTCAACTAACGGAAGTTTTATTCAGGGGCAAAGACTTTCTACAATAACCTTGCTTAAGCCTGGTATGACGATAAATATTGGCGAGACGATCGCGCTTGATTATGAGATGAGATCGACCGATCCGTCGGCCACAGTTGTATCCAGACGTAAACCGGCCGCGCCAGTACTTGATCGTTCAACCTCCGCCCCGCCTCCACCTCCGATCGCTCCTCCGGTATACGTAGCCCAGCAACAAACCCCGGTTCCCGTAACTCCCGCGGCACCTGCTAACAAGAGCAACAAGACCTTAAAGATCATCTTGATCGTAATCGCTGCGATCTTTGTCATCTGCGTAATCCCCTCCATTATTATGGAAGCCAGCGATACTTGGTGTAATATTTTGGGAGGTATATTCAACATCCTAAAACCTGGCTCCTGCACGATCCCATAGAATATCAGACCGGCAGATTCTCTGCCGGTCTGATATTTTCCTTTATAATTCGAATATCGATCTCAGAGGATAAATCAATGGCAGACGAGAAAACTTCACCACAATGGGGAACGAGCACAAAACTGATTGTTGGTCTTATCGCCATAATAATTGTTGCGTTATTGATCTGGCAATTCAGAAGTTTTATCGGGCCGGTAATTTTTGCATTCCTCTTATCATATCTTTTACATCCACTTGCGGGGGTAATGAGCAAGAGGAACCGTCCTTCTTGGCGAGTATCGGTAACTATCATATATCTGGTGATTTTCCTTGGATTAATCGGACTCGCGACCTGGGGGGGAATCTCGTTGGTCCAACCATTACAAAGTCTTGTGAATTTTCTGCAGGGAATGCTCAAAGATATTCCCGGTTTTTTTGCCGAACTTACCAGTCGACCACTTGTTATCGGATCTTGGTCGATCGATTTGTCGAAGTTCCATAACACTGATCTTTGGACACAACTTCAGGGGATACTTTCTCCGGCACTGACGAAATTGGGAACGCTGCTTGGAAGTATTGCGGCAGGTGCAGCCAATATTGTTACCATGACCATTTTTTCGATCTTGATTTCCTATTTCATCACAGTGGAATCTTCAGGAGTTCGATCTGAGTTGATCCAAATACGTATTCCGCGGTATCAAGATGATATCGATCGCTTTGGCAAATACTTTTCGAGGATTTGGAATTCATATTTTCGCGGCCAATTGGCAGTGATCTTGATCACAGTGGTCTTTTATACCATTCTACTTTCAGCCCTGGGAGTAAACTATGCTCTAGGGTTGGCGATTCTAGCTGGGCTAGCCAGGTTTGTTCCATATGTTGGCCCGTTTGTAGCATGGACGACATATGGATTGGTTTGCTTGTTCCAGGGAACAACGATATTCGGACTTGGACCATTTGGTTACGCGTTGGTCGTGATCGGGTCTGCCTTGGTGACGGATGTTATCATGGATAATTACGTCAGTCCAAGGATAATGTCGAACGCTTTAGGGGTACATCCCGCTTTGGTGTTGGTATCGGTCCTTGTAGCTGCAAAATTATTAGGCGTTGTTGGAGTGTTGATCGCGGCTCCTACTGTGGCAAGTTTACAATTATTCTTTACTTATGTTTTCAGAAAAATGACAGATCAGGATCCCTGGAGAGACATCAAGACGATACCTGCGCCTGTCCCTTTACGAATGATTTTTGCTCGATTTATGACTAATTTAGGATCTATGTTTTTAAAAATTAGTCATTTTTTTGTAAACCTAATGCATTCACGAAAATTGAAATCATCGCGAGAAATTCAAAAGGAGAAATAAAATGCCGAAAGAATCTGAAATGAAGACTGAAACCATGATTGAAACCGAAAACTACGCGGTATGGAAAGCAGAAGAACCCGATGGAGAGACAACTTTTCATCTTGAATTAAACAATGTAACGGTACACTTTTTTCAGGAAGAATGGGACGAATTCATTGAGCTGATTAAGAAATTAAAATAAGCGTCACAGAATTTACTTTCTTTCAGCTTTCGTCAATTCTGAATGCTGAATCATTTTTGCATTACAGGGAATATCATAATGAACCTTGATCATTTTGAAAAGTTTCACGAGATCGATGTAGATGAAATGTTGCATGAGATTGATAGACTACCGGAGCAGCTTGAAAATGCCTGGGCTCTTGGTTTTAAACAGTCATTACCGGCTATGGATGAAATATCGGCTGTTGTAGTGGCGGGGATGGGGGGTTCGGCTATTGGGGCTGATCTTTTGGCTGCCACCGTCGCGGACATTTGTCCCATCCCAGTGATGGTGCATCGTGATTATGGCATTCCTGCCTGGGCAAAACAACACAACGTGCTTGTAATCTTGTCTTCCCACTCAGGTAATACTGAAGAAACGCTTTCGGCATTCGATCAGGCAAGCGCGGCGAATTGCCAGATTTTAGCAATCTGTACAGGTGGAAAACTTCAGACTCGCGTAGCAGACGCAGGTTATCCCGTATGGAGTTTTGAGCACCACGGGCAGCCCAGAGCCGCAGTGGGCTACTCTTATGGACTTTTATTAGCGCTTTTTGTTCGCCTTGGACTGATTCCAAATGTTGAAGCGGAGGTAAAGTGCGCGATCAGCGCAATGAAAGTAGAAAGAGAGAAACTGAAAGCTGAATGCCCGGTTCGTAACAACCCTGCCAAGCGATTGGCCGGTCAGATGGTTGGTCGTTCAATAACGATCTTCGGTGCCGGTCATATGGCCACAGTGGCCAGACGCTGGAAATGCCAGCTAAACGAGGTGGCCAAAGCAGTAGCTTCTTATGAGCCCTTGCCTGAGGCAGACCACAATACTCTGGCAGGTATTTGTTATCCACCCGATGAAATCAATAAGTTGATGGCACTATTCATCCATTCTGACTCGGACCATTCAAGGAATCAACTACGATTGAATTACACTCGTGAAACGATGATGGTTGAGGGAATCAATACCGACAGCTACATAGCCACCGGAAAATCAAAGATCGAACAGTTATGGCGGGCAATCCAGTTTGGTGATTATGCAGCTTATTATCTGGCTATTGCTTACGATACGGATCCCACTGCTATTCCACCAATCTCGAACTTGAAGCAATTGATGTCAAAATAAGCGGAAAAGGGGCCTCCTAAAAAGTAGCCAACAATAAAGGGAAAACGAAAAAATAAAACTGGTGGACTAAACAGCCGCCAGTTTTGCTATTTTATGAGTGTATTACTAGGCTTCTCTCTTTGCATATTACTTTATCTTAGCGACATCAGAAAACTCAGTTGCTTTTAAGTAACACAAACAAGTCTGAGTAGACATTATAGGCGTCGCCTCAACGATTGTAATTTTAGGATTGGAGAGATAAAGGGCAAGTGGTTTCATTTCTAAAGCAACACCCATCCCAATGATGACCAACTCAACGAGATTTTCCAATCTATGATCCGAATAGTTCAATGTGGGTTCAAAGCCACTTTGCTCTTGTTGACCAGCACTGACTGCGGAATGTGGAACATCTATGATGGCAGCGTTGAGATCATGGAGACATTACACATCAGCACTACTACCCCTATGCTTACGAGTCAGTTGTCTATGAACAGGCAGAGAGCCTTATCTCGTACCTTATGTAATTCCGTTCAGTATCAATTCAATAAAGTTTGCACCCAAGCTGGTTCTATCGGCAGAAGGTACCCAAGGAGGTAACGCCAGGGTGCAGGTCGGGGCATGATACAAGGCCATCGAATTATTTAGCCGGGTAGGTTGATGTTTGATCTAAACCATTTAACCATGATCATCAGACCGATCCACTTCTGGCTGTGCTACCGTGAATCACTCGAGGCCACTCTCCACCTGACCGAAAAGTCCGAAGAACTGGATGCTCTAATTGATCTAATGGGTGCTGGACCTGACGCCGCGAAAGGAATGATCTTCCTAAAGGGGACATTTCTACTTTGGTTTAACACCTTAACAGAATACCTTGACGCAAAATACCATTATGATTAATATTTGTGTAAAGTGATGAAGCTCACCTTGTATTAAATTCATTTGCCGGTTTTCCCGGATGACAGCTTCTACCAACGAAAAGATTGTTGGTAGAAGCTTTTTTTGTGCTACCTCCAACATAGAAAAAGGAAGAAATGAAAGAGAAGCAGAATAACTCCCTTATTGCACCTAAAAAGTTAGCAATAAATTTGATTCTTCTCCTCGGCTTGGTCAGCGCTTTAGGAGATATCACTTATGAGACAGGACGAAGCATAAGTGGCCCTTATTTAGCATTTCTTGGTGCCAGTGCGACGATTATTGGACTCGTTTCTGGCTTAGGCGAATTTCTTGGATATGGGCTTCGACTGGTGTCTGGCTATCTGGTCGACCGTACGCGCTCATATTGGATTGCCACATTCATTGGTTATGGTTTGCTCGTCAGTATTCCACTCCTTGCCTATACAAACCATTGGGAATGGGCTGTCTTTCTTCTGCTGTTGGAACGTGTTGGCAAAGCGATTCGCACACCGGCCAGAGATACAATCCTTTCGCATGCCACTCATCAAATCGGTCGTAGTTGGGGGTTTGCTATACATGAGGCTTTAGATCAGATTGGAGCAGTGATTGGTCCACTTTTATTCACTGCTGCTTTCTTACAACGGAGTAGTTACCACGACGGTTTCAATATCTTATGGATTTCGGCTTTATTGACAATATTAGCTCTCGTGATTGCACGGAAGCTAGTTCCTGAGCCAGAGAAATTAGAGAATAATCCTAGCACAGACTCATTGACAATTCCCGGTCAAAAAAAACCTCTTCCTCAAATATTTTGGGTGTATGGATTGTTTACCTTCCTAGGCGTAGCTGGGTTCGCAAATTTTCAGATTATTTCCTACCATTTGGTTAATAAGTCTGTAGTTCCAGTAGCGCAAATTCCAATTTTATATGCTGTTGCAATGGGCGTTGATTCGGTGGCAGCGTTGATGGTGGGAAAGATCTATGACAAAATTGGTTTTAAATCTCTCGTGATCATTCCTTTCCTAACGCTTCCGATTCCCTTTCTGGTTTTTTCTAATCAGTATTACCCGGTAGTTGTCGGGATTGTTTTATGGGGCATTGTAATGGCAGTTCATGAAACGATTATTCGCGCAGCAATTGCCGACCTTATTCCAACTGAAAGGCGAGCTTTTGCTTATGGCATCTTTAATACAATTTACGGAGGCGCTTGGTTCCTTAGCGGGATTGTTGTTGGAGTGTTGTATGATATATCCATAGCATGGATATCTGCTTATGTGGTGATAATCGAAACCGCCGCGCTTTGTTTATTTATAATCGCAAAAAAAAATTTAAAGGCTGCGAGCTAACCAACTAATGGCGTCACAGCTAAACATCGTCGCATTGCTTCGAAGCATCTGTGAAATGCTACATCAGCCGAATAGGGAAATCTTAATGTAATACGATGAATTTCCCTTGATTGCGACAAACTTAACTCTATGTATGAGTTTAAAATTGATCCTACATATTCTACAGTCGCAATTTTTGCGAAAGAAATGTTTTGAATTATCGTTGGTTGTTGATCGGTGTCTGATACTACTAAAAGCCTAGAACCCGTCACAACCAGAACTTGAGCGAACCCATTATTTTCAAACCAGGCTGGCCATAATGCCCAGGCATAAATTTGTTCTGCAGGTAAAAGCAGAGAAGGTAACGCCTCAGAGAAATGCTGGTGAATTGTTTTATCTTCTTTCACGCTATTACTGGCTGGATCACGTAAGGGTGGTAATTCATCCGGAACAGGTAAGGTTGAGCGTTGTATAGCTCGTGGTTTGATTTTTGAAAGAGAGAAATTTTCCAAGAAACTGATTAGTTCATAAATATCTGATTGAGTAAATAATGGAGACTCCCATTCTAAGGATGAACAACCATCCTGTGCTTTCCACTTAGACCGCAGAAGGATAACCTCATCAGCCAAAGTCTCGGCTGAGACTTCGACTAAGCGTTCCAACACTCCTAATTGGGCTCTAAAACCATACCGAACACCACTATTGCCTAACGGAACCAATTCAACGAGTTGAATTAAACGTTGAGTCGTCAGAATGAGTACACCTTCTCGAAGTTTCTCGCGTCCTAACCAGGAGCGTAGACGTTGACTATACATGGTTGGACGATGCACTGCATACAGGATCCTTTCATCCTTATCTAGATACTCACTTACATAATGTTGAATATGGTAGGGAAGTTGAAAGAATGTATATTCGGCAGCGGTGTAGTGGTCTGTTTCAGCATAGCTCGTAATGTGTTTTTTTGAATCAACTGGTTTCCAGGCAGGTTGTGAAGTTCCACCTTTATTATGTTTTGCTTTTGCCAGTCGGTAATTTATTCGCGTTTGTTTGATCCAAGGTTGAAGTTCATCTATGTTTAACCAACGTATATTATGTATAGAAGATGGTTTCAAGATTTCCTCAATCTCTTTTCGCCAAAATTCTGGTAAATCTAGCATCGAGGAGGTTGAAGTGAACTGTTTATCCTGTAAAGCTACTGCAATTAAATGAATGTATGTGTCATTAGTCTGTATTCCACCTAACAATCGGGCAGAAACTTGTGTATGCAGTGGGTGGGAGGTTTCTCCAAGTAGAAAGACCTGAGCTGGTTCATTTTGGTCGGTAAGAGTATCAGGCAAGAAAGCAAGATCAAAAGGCAATGGTACTTCTGGATAAGAAAAATTCATTAACCGTAAAAAGCCATGATCATCCGCTTGATATTCTCCAGTTGTGCGGCCTGACTGTTTGATTTCAATTTCTATGATTGATTTTTTCATATGTTTTTTCGACCGGGATTCTTTACAAAGAATAAAGAATTAAATTACCCTTTATATAGAAGATACTGGTATTAAAAAACCTCTACTGAATATGTTTATTCAGTAGAGGCCATCAGTCAATGTGACAGTTAATGCGAGCCTCATCGCTTTTTATGAATTTTATCACGGGTAAAACCATCTGTGTATGGAATATATCATGAAGATATTTGATAGCAATGCCG
>Ga0208695_1000153_pt1 | contig 94714 bp, 81 predicted proteins | sample AD_UKC111_MetaG_FD_184449 | JGI IMG/M metagenome (GOLD analysis project Ga0208695, IMG submission 184449) | Active sludge microbial communities of municipal wastewater-treating anaerobic digesters from Hong Kong - AD_UKC111_MetaG (SPAdes)... | ecosystem: Engineered > Bioreactor > Anaerobic >... | reverse complement strand
CCAGTGAATTCCTTACCGATGAATACTTTGCATCGGAATAGTTTATCCTGAAATCTTCCTTCACGAGCTCAGGAATTGATGTTGAAAGTTGTGAATTGATCTGATCGGCGGTATGGTTTCCGTCATAGAGCGAGGCAAGGCGGGAGGCGTAGGGCTCATTCAGCAGGTCAGAAACAGGATTGGTTATATAATTATAGGAAGTGTAAGCATGAATTATATAACCAAGATATGCCGGGTAATTGTATGTTTCGGAATTGACAATGCCTGTCAGTATATTACAGAGGTCGTATGGCCCGGCTCCGCAAACAGTACCTGCCAGTGTGAACTCGTCAGGTGTTTCAGTTTCAATATATTTATGGAGCGACATCGTTGACCATCCTCCCTGGGAGTATCCTAGAAGATAGTATTCGTTTTTTAACTGAACTCCCGGAAAGTTGTCAACGGCCTCATTTACCGCCCGGAACATATCTGTTATTGATTTAACAGTCGGCTCTGACAAAAGGTATGGATGAGGGATATCAGACGAGCTTCCAAAACCCGGGTAATCGGGTATTATAACAACAAAACCCATTGAAGCAATATATTCAACAAGCTGATACAAATAATTCCCCGGATCCTGGCTTGGGCAGGCAGCATTCAGGGTATTAGTGCCGTTCTGGAAGCTGAGCACCGGATATTCACCCGGCTCATCAGGTACTGAAACCAGGCCTGATGCTTCAATTCTCTTCCCTTCCACTGTTGTTCTGTAGACAACCTTGTAAACATCGACCCCTGCTGACACATGCTGCTGAAGTCCTGCTATCTCGGGATAAGACTGTCCGGCATATGCCAGAAGGGCGTTGATATATGATTCGGAATAACTTGATGCAGGTGTATTTCTTACAAAATGTTCATATACCGGCAGATCATCCTTCCGGCAGGAATTGCAAATGGATGCAGAAAGGAAAAGAATAACAAAATACCTTAATATATATCTTTCTTTGGGCATTATTTAATAGTTTCGGCAAAGATAATTCATCCTGCGGAACCTGCTGCTTTAAAGGCTTCCATACTTTTTCTATCTTTGCTCAATTTTAAAAACTATGGTTTCTGTACAGGATTTGTCATTATCCTTTGGGAGTTTTGACCTTCTCACTGACATTTCATTTCTGATAAATGAACAGGACAGGATTGGCCTTACCGGAAAGAACGGAGCAGGGAAATCGACCCTGTTGCGACTGATCGCGGGGATACAGGGTCCGACAAAGGGGAAGGTTGACAAATCCAAAGAAGTCACTATAGGTTATCTCCCTCAGCAGATGAATCTCGATGACAAGACAACAGTCTTCAAAGAGGCTTTGACAGCATTCGAAGGGTTAATTAACCTTGAGGCAGAAATTGAGTCGTACGGAAAAGAAATTGCATCGAGGACCGACTACCATTCATCAGAATATCTGAAGCTTTGCGACAGGCTTGCCGAGACCGAGGAGAGATTCAGGATGCTGGGAGGCAGCAGTTATCTTGCCGATACCGAGCAGACGCTTACAGGTCTCGGTTTTGAAAGGAGCGATTTTGACAAGCCGACGAGAGAGCTCAGCGGTGGATGGAGGATGAGGGTTGAACTTGCGAAAATTATCCTTAAAAAACCATCGCTCTTTCTTCTGGATGAACCAACAAACCACCTTGACATTGAATCGATCCAGTGGCTTGAGACATTTCTGGCCGGTTATCCGGGTGCTGTTGTGCTCGTATCACACGACCGTGCTTTCCTTGACAATGTCACAAACAGGACAATTGAGATTTCCCTTGGAAGAATATACGATTACAGGGTATCGTGGTCAGAATATGTTACCTTAAGGGAAGAAAGGAGAGCCCAGCAGATAGCATCCTTCAGAAACCAGCAGAAAATGATAGAGGATACCGAAAAATTCATTGAGAGGTTCCGCTACAAGGCTACCAAGGCCATCCAGGTACAGTCGAAAATCAAGCAGCTCGACAAGATTGAAAGGATTGAAGTGGATGAAGAGGACAATTCGGCTATCAACCTCAGATTTCCTCCAGCCCCGCGTTCAGGCACCGTCGTTGTCGAAGCCGTAGGCCTTTCAAAAAGCTTTGGATCGCACGTGGTCCTTAAGAATGTATCGATTACCATCACGAGAGGGGAGAAAGTTGCTTTTGTCGGCCGTAACGGAGAGGGAAAAACAACATTTTCGCGCATCATAACAGGAGAGCTCGGTTACGAAGGGTCTTTTAAGACGGGGCACAACGTCAGGATAGGGTATTTTGCCCAGAACCAGGATGAGCTTCTTGACGAGAACCTGACAGTGCTTGAAACCATTGACAACGCCGCTAAAGGTGAGATAAGGACGAAAATAAGGGATATGCTCGGGGCTTTTCTTTTCAGGGGAGAAGAGGTCGATAAAAAGGTGAAGGTGCTTTCCGGAGGCGAAAGATCGCGCCTCGCCCTTGTAAAGCTCCTCCTTGAGCCATGCAACCTGCTCCTTATGGACGAGCCCACAAATCATCTCGACATGCGGTCAAAGGATATCCTGAAACAGGCTCTTCTGAAATATGATGGCACATTAATTGTGGTTTCTCACGACAGGGATTTTCTCGACGGACTGGTCTCGAAAGTATACGAATTCAGGGACAACAGGATCAGAGAAAATATTGGCGGGATATACGATTTCCTCAGAAAGAAGAAAATCGTAAGCCTCAGGGAGATAGAGAAGAAGGACAGGGCGGTGGCTGAAACAAGGGACGAGAGTGATTCAACGAACAAACAAAAATACCTGGAAAAGAAGGAACTTGAAAGGAATCTGCGCAAGCTCAGGAGAAGGCTCGAAGATTCAGAAAAGGAAATAGAAAGAATGGAAAAGGAACTGGCTGTGCTGGATGCGGAACTTGCACGGACCGCGACCTCGCCTGAAAGTGCCGATATTTTTATTAAATATGAGGATCTCAGGAAAAAACTCGATACTGAAATGGAAAACTGGACCAGATATTCGCATGATGTGGATGAGTTTCTGAAAAATAACGAATGAAAATGGATTATCCGGAATTTATAAAAGAATATCCGGTTCATGTTTATGAGACCGGTCCCGACGGGAAATTAAGCCTTGCATCATTGTTTGATTATTTTCAGGATATCGCCTCCGAACATGCTGTTTCACTTGGTTATGGGAGGGAGGAACTGATGAAGAACAATCATTTTTGGGTACTTTCGAGGATGTTTTCCAGGATTACAGAATTACCGGAATGGGGTTCGAAAATAACTATCAGGACCTGGCCAAGGGGTACCGACAAGCTTTTTGCCTTAAGGGATTTTGAAGCCCGTTTCAGCGATGGAAGGATTGCTGCAAAGGCCACATCATCGTGGCTGATATTGGATTATTCAACAAAACGGGTAAAACGCCCGGATGAGGACCTTTCGCGGCTACACTTCCGTCCGGAGAGCATCGGAGCACTGGAAAGAAATGCCGATAAACTCGCACCTCCGGCAGATACACCGGTTCCAGGTCAGCCGTTCAGGGTCAGGATTAGCGATCTCGACGTTAACCTTCACACCAATAATGTAAGGTACATCAAATGGGTGACAGACAGCTATGACCTTGATTTTACAATGAATAATGTTCCTGTTTCACTTGAAATAAACTATCTTGCCGAATCGCGGTTCAACGACAACATTGTAATTCTGACTTCTGATGGCATAGGAGGAGAAAAGATATATGACCATCTGATTGTAAGGCCTGATGATAACAAGGAGCTATGCAGGCTTAGGATAATGTGGAAGACTAATCATTCATGAGAGAAACTTAAATTAACAAGATATGATCCGTAATCATTCAGGGGTTTTAAGGATGCTGCTGGCTGTTTTTGCCGGCCTGGCACTTTTTTCCTGCAGTTCAACGCAAAGGGTCGCGGTGGATACAAAGGATCTTTCTTACCTGTACAATCCTACCAAAAGTTCTATCAAGCCCAGGTTCAGTGTTTTCAATGAATCAGACCAGACTTCGGTGCTGTCAGTGAAATTTTTTGCCACCGACCTGTTCTTTTCCGAAGCAAATCCGCAGGGAATTCCTATGGCCCAGATACTCGTTACGGTTAAACTGTTCAATACGACAAGCGGAAGAATTCTTGCTGATACTGCCTATTTGGATGCCAACATAGTCAGAACAGAAGGCAAAACGGAGTATGTTTATAAAATCCCTTTAAGGGTTGAGCACGGTTTTGTATACAATGCCGAAGTAAAGATTCTCGACAAGCTTCGGGCAGAAGTTATCCAATCGTTTGTCCCGTTCAATACTCTTTCGTATTTAAACAGGTACAATTTCATTGCCAGGGGCAATTTTATGAAAAATGAGCTGTTCAACCCTGTCGTTCGGGCAAATGAATATGTAAATCTTGTGTATCCCATGAGATCTGCCGACTCGCTTTTCATTTCGTATTATAAGCCGATCACAGACATTCCCTATCCTCCCTCAATGCTGTTGCCGGAGAAAACAATTGATTATCCGCCTGATACTGTTGTCGCATTCAGATACTCGGATACCATACCGATTATGTTTCCCTCCATCGGGGTATATTTCTGCTCGACCGAAAGGGAGAGCGGTGAAGGGTATACATTTTTCAATTTCGGGGATGCATTCCCGGCTATGAACACTCCCGAGGTTATGATCGAACCTCTTGCTTATCTTGCTTCAGAGGATGAGATGAATTCAATGCGGACATCACCAAGGCAAAAGGTTGCACTCGATGAGTTCTGGATAAAGTGCGGAGGAAATATTGACAGGTCGAGAGAACTTATCAGGATTTACTATACAAGAATCCTGTATTCAAATTATTATTTCACATCCTTCAAGGAAGGATGGAGAACCGAACGCGGGATGATATATACCATCTACGGTCCGCCCGACAAGGTGTACAAGAGCAACGAAGGTGAAAGCTGGGGATACCGCAAGCCCGTGATTAAATCGACTTGGGGTGGCAGGGTCCACCTGAAGGAGAATTACATCTGGTTCAATTTCAGGGCAAGGCAGAATAAATACTCGGAAAATGATTACTATCTGAGCCGGAGTGAAACACTTGTCACGTACTGGGACAAAGCAATTGCATCATGGAGAAAAGGTATAGTTTTCCGCCTCGATAATCCCGAAGATTTTTAACCATGCAAAAGGAATCTGACTGCATATTTGGCCTGAGGTCTGTTATTGAAGCGATAAGGGCAGGAAAGCCCATTGACCGTCTGCTCATACGTCAGGGCCTTCAGGGACCATTGTACCATGAACTGATGGTTGAAGTCAGGAAATACAATGTCCCTTTCCAGATAGTCCCTTTGGAGAGGATAGAGCTGGTGACCCGCAAGAACCACCAGGGAGTGCTTGCATGGCTTTCGCTTATTGAATTTCAGAATATTGAGAATCTTCTCCCGATGATCTTCGAAAAGGGAGAGGATCCACTGATCATTGCCCTCGACGGAGTGTCGGATGTAAGAAATTTCGGGGCTATCGTGAGAAGCGCCGACTGCCTTGGGGCACATGCGATCGTGATACCGGAGAAAGGATCGGCAAGGATCACTGCAGATGCAATAAAAACATCAGCCGGAGCCCTTCATTACTTCCCCGTATGCCGCGAAAAAAGCATAGTACGTTCTGTTGAATACCTTAAACAGTCTGGCCTGAAAGTGATTGCCGCGACTGAAAAATCGGGACTTGAAATTTCAAAGGCACCATTAAAAGGTCCGGTTGTAATAATTATGGGTGCCGAGGACAAGGGGATAAGCAGGGAACTGTCAGCACTGGCTGATCAAAACGTTAAAATACCAATGACGGGCAATATTGCCTCTCTTAATGTATCGGTTGCTGCAGGTATCCTTCTCTACGAAACCGCAAGGCAAAGATCGGTTTAATCAGGCTATGATTCCCAGGATACGCTCATCAAGCAGTTCCTGGTCCTTTGTAAACGAAGCAAGGCCTGCCAGGGTGAGAAGGGTATCGGGAGCAATTTTACCGGCCATTATTTTGTCTTTCCATTTGGAGTAAACCGGTATTTTCCCGTCACGTGAGATAACATCCTTTTCCTCTTTTGAAAGCAAAGGAAACATATCCTCACAACCTTCCCCGTGTGCTATCCGGATCAGTTCCCGGCCTGTTACAGGCATTTTAGATGACAACCTTTCAGCGAGACTCAGTACTTTATCATCCACTTCCCAGAATTTTTCAATATGGGCTCCGTCAGCAGAAGGATATAGTTTTACATCATAATTCTCATGTGTTCGCGGGCTGAAGTTACCGTTCAGGGACTTCCTTCCTGCTTCAGCAACTTTCGGAGGCATAGTAAAAACATCGGTACCGGCAAGGAGGTCGAGCTGGTTATGATGCCTGAGGCTGGCAGCAATGAGTTTTGTCTGCCAGGGATTCCGTGCCGACAATCCCGTGACCCAGTTCTGGGATGAGATCACAGCCATCTCGCCTGCTCCCGAGCCGTCCCCGAGCTTGTTATCCGTCAGGAAGGCTCCGATTCTTCCAAGAAAGACATTTACATAATCAGGCCTGGCTGCCAGTGTGACAAGCACATTCTGCCTTGCGCTGAACTCCAGCGTAAAGTTGACCCTTACTCCGGCGTCGCGAAGCTTCCTGGCTCCTATCAGCCCTTCGGCTGTAAAAGGCACTTTTATTATGAACTGGTCGGGACATATCTCGTGGTAGCGTTTCCCGTAGTATTCAATGGCTTTTATATCATGAGCAGCATCGGTGTGAAGCTCAACGCTCACATATCCCCCAAACTTTGTGGCGAGCCGGAGGCCATGACGCGCATTTATCATGAATGCAATTTCCCTGACCTTTTCCTCAACAGTCAACCCGTTCAGGATATGCCGGGCCTCTGAAATGAAAATATCATATATGCCCTTTTGTATTTCATTGTTAAGCAGTGTATTGTTTGTTGTAAGAGCGCTCATCTCAGCCGACCAGTTTGCTTCGGCCTCTTCTATGTCGCCTGTATCAAGCCATAATTCTGTTCCGGTATTTGAAAGAGCTTCCCAGAATTGATCCTTCTTTCCGGAAACATGCTTTTCATTCAGATTTGCCCAGATGAAATCGCTAATTCTCGTGTTCAGGTCAGCCATGATGTTAATTATTTAACAACTGGCAGTAAAATTAATTAAAATCTTTATCCTTATTGATGATTATTAATAGCTTTATAACCTTATCAATTATTCACTTTAAAATGAGAAAAATATCATCTTTAATCGTGGTTTTGTACACTCTGTCGCTTTCCGGACAGAACACATTTGATAAATATTTCACTGACCGGGTCCTCCGGTACGATTTTATGTTTGCCGGATCGAGCCGGAAAACAGTCGTGTATCCTGTGGGTATGAAGGAAGAACCTTTCTTCGGAGGTTCTCATTTAAACCTGATTGATCCGTTCAATTATGGAAATTTCAAGTACGAACTATATGATCAGGCAACGAATACCCTTATATATTCAAGAGGGTTCTGCACCCTTTTCCAGGAATGGCAGACTACTGCTGAAGCAAAGACAACTGAACGGAGCTTCTATGAGGTGGCAACGATGCCGTTCCCTAAGGCAAAGGTGAGGTTTGTCCTTAACATGAGGCAGAAAGACGGCAGCTTCACTCCGATACATGAAACGGTGATCGACCCTGCAGATATTTATATCAGGAGGGAAAAGCCTGCAACTGCAAACGTTACAAGAATTTATGGCAACAGCAACCCGGCTTCCGGTGTCGACCTTGCATTCATTGCTGAAGGATATACTTCAGATGAAATGGGAAAGTTCAGGGAAGATGTAAAGAAGTTGGCAGATGTTCTTTTTGCCACCGCTCCGTTCGGCAATTACCGCGATAGAATTAATATATGGGCGGTAGAGGCCGTTTCTGCCGATTCGGGAACCGACATACCCGGAGAAGGCATATACCAGAATACTGCCCTGAATTCGAGCTTTTACACTTTCGGGACCGACAGGTATCTTACAACACAGGATATAAAATCGGTAAATGACTATGCTGCAAATGTGCCTCATGATAATATTATTGTGCTTATTAACAGCACGAAGTACGGAGGCGGAGGGGTTTACAACTATTACAGCGGGACCACGACGGGACACCCTCTGTCTCCGGTTGTGTTTATTCATGAGTTCGGTCACGGATTCGCAGGTCTGGCTGATGAATATTACTCATCGGAGGTGGCTTACGAGGAATTTTATCCGCTGAATGTGGAACCATGGGAGCCAAATATCACTACGATGGTCAATTTCGATTCAAAATGGAAGAAGCTGATAGCTGCCGGAACTCCTGTTCCGACACCGGCGGAAGAAAAATATGCGGGGGTGACAGGATTGTTTGAGGGGGGAGGCTATTCAGCCAAAGGAATTTTCAGGCCTGAGATGGATTGCAGGATGAAGAGCAATGGCCCGAAGGGATATTGCACGGTGTGCAGCGATGCAATAAAAAAGATGATCGAATTCTATACCAAGTGAAACGATTTTCTATCCGATAAGTGCATCTCTGCGTAACCGGTGAAAGTTCTTTTGGTTACACAGAGGTGCACAGAAACACAGAGAGTCACTGAGGAAATAAGGTTATTTATTTTTCCTGTCGAAGAGATAAAACAATACCAGAGCGAGGCCGCCAAAAAGAAATATCATCGAGAAATAGCCTGTCTCCTCATCCGGGAACAACCCTGCAGAATCACAAATGGCGCCGGCAATGATACCAAGGCCAATACCCATTAAGAGCATCCCGATTTTAAGGGTGACTTTACCCCAGTTGCAGGAGGACTTCCCTTCCTTCCCGGTATTGAACAGACTTGCGTCAGCGCCTTTTTCTATAAGAGCCATTCTCTCCTTGTTACGGGTAGTGTAATGAAGATACATGATACCGAATACTGTCGCAAAAAATGCAATAAAAGCAACTAATGTTTCCATGACTGTGATTTTTGGTTAATTTTCACCCTTTAGACAAGGATCCATCCTTTCGGGTTTCATAGATCCAAAACTTTTTTGGGATTTTTTATCGGGATACCGGTAAAAAAACTTACATTTTACGGAAACCGTTTCATGTTTTTTGCGTCAAAGTTCCTGAATGGATAAGAAGGCCGATATAGTATATATTGACAAGGTGCTTGAAGGCAACATAAATGCTTTTTCATTCCTTATAGAAAGGCATAAAGACAATGCTTTCAACCTTGCATACAGGATATGCGGGAACAGGGAAGAAGCTGAAGAAATAGCCCAGGACGCCTTCCTCAAAGCTTTCAGGTCGTTAAAGGATTTCAGGAAAAAGAGCAGTTTTTCAACATGGTTGTACAGGATAGTGTATAATACTTCAGTTTCTCTTGTAAGGACAAGGGGTTCACGCGTTCTTTCCCTTGAGGAATTTCCTGCCGATGCTGTTGATTTTCTTGCTGAAAGCACCAATGAGGATGAGGCAGTCGACAATTACAGGAATTCTCTCGTTAACTTTGCTCTTCAGAAATTGCAGGAAGAAGAAAGAGGTCTTATCACCCTGTATTACTTTGATGAGCTGGAGACCGATGAGATTGCCTTGATTACAGGTATAAAAAAGCAATACATCAAGGTGAGGTTATTCAGGGCAAGGCAGAAGATGGCCGGGATTATTAAAAACGCTGAAAAGAAAACCACATACCACAATGAATAAGGAAGAAATAAATAACGATGATCTTCTGAGGAAATTCATGAATCGCGGAAATACAGAAACGGCTCCCGAAGGATTCACGGCGAAGACCATGGCAAGGATCATGATTGAAAAACAATCAGCGACTTCGCGGGAAAGCTTCCTTGTGAGGAACAGGGTTCCGCTCGTGTCACTGGCTGTAACAGCGGCCCTGGTAATATGTGCAATATTTATTCCAGCCGGCAGCAGCAGTAACCTTGGAACTAAGGTGTGGTCGTATTTCAGCGATATTGAAGTATCGCTCCCCCGGTTAAATAATTTATGGCTTGAAAATTCAGCTTTGCCCCAATGGATTACCTATGCAGTGCCCGGGATACTTATCCTGATGTTTTTCGACAGGGCGCTTTATGTTTTCTTCCGTAAAAAAGACAATCCGGGGCATTAACGGAAGAAAATGCAGTTATAAAATTCAGAAGCTGATTACACGTGTGTTGAGGCCTTTTGCATTCAATGACCTGCTCATTGCCATCAAAACTCCCTTGATGCCAAGTTTGATCTCGCAGCTTCCCTTCAGGTGAACTATCAGGGCGCACTGTTCGGCCTGTACCGCATCATGCCCGCAAACCTCAACCAGCGATTTTATGACATAATCAAAAGTGTTGATCTCATCATTGTAGAGAACAAGTGAATGATTTCCTTCGCGGCTGCGAAGTTTGTCATTCTTGCGTATTGTCTTTTCTTTCATTTCTGGTTTTCAAATAATTGTCTGGCAGTCTCAAGAGGAATTTCCCTGTTCCCCAGATAGGCTGCCACTTTCGCTTCGCGATAACCGTTTCTGTTAAGGAGCCCGGCATATTCGGAAGCGCTTTCAAAGGTAATGAATTTTCCAATTAGATATACAAATGTTCCATCGTCGGCATTAATTACTTCAAAGCCCCTGTTACCTGCCATCGCACTGTAATTCTCATATTTATCATTACTTACAGGCTTAGGACTCCGGGAAACCTCCACCCTGTAGACGAGAGTTGCAACAGCTTCACCTGATGGCTTCTTTACAGGAGAAGTGTTGAACAGTGGCTTCTGCCCCCATTCCTTTTCAAGAATAGAAGCCCTTTCAACAGAAACAGGTTTGCCATCCATAACTGCATTGATAAAGGCATCGCGGAACCCGGTCTGGCGTACCAGAAGAAGGGCGCTTCCGGCATCGGACATCCGCCTGAACAACCCTGCAAAATATTTTTTGGCATCGCTGCCAGGTATGCTGTATCCTGAAACAGGTGAGATACCCTTGAAAAACGAGGCCTCAACGGGTTTGCTGAATACGCCTATTTGTATCCTGTAAACCAGGCCTTCCGGCAGAGCGCTTTCAAAAGCTATCTTCTGGCGTGCCGCAACAGCCGGGTTTGTTTCTACTTTAAAGGAAGAAAGAGACTCCTTCGGAACAGGCTTTAGCTGTTGATCGGAGGAACCGGGAACTGTTGACTGAACTGAAGTCACGTTCGATGAATCGCTGAATTTCTTATCAGCAAGTTTCTGGTAATCTGCTGACTGAGCTTCCATTTCAGCAATTCTCGACTTTTCATTAAGCTGCTGGCCGGCAGGCATGCTTCCAAGTCTGGTTTTGGCTTCCGTAGCTATTGCCGTGATTGAATCAGCTTTAACCTGATAATTCATGGCTTCTGTCAGGACCTTATCATAATCGTCAGGAACTTCCTCCCTTGCCTTTGCCGGCTTTTCAGCCACAGGTAAATTTTCAGCAACAACAGTATGTTTCACTGTGGCGACTGAATCGGCCAGGATTGAACGAACAGGTTCCTCTGTGGCTTTGTCTTCGACCCTTGCAAGTGACCCATCTATCTTCCCCCTGCCTTCCTTTGCTTCCTGAATATACTGAGATACATTCATTGTTCTGGCAACCTTGCGCCCAACCTTGTTTTCATATGTATTGTATGATTTCACGGCTTCAGTGAACCTCCCCGACATTTGCTGTGAACGGCCAAGGTAAAACCATGCGTCGTTCGGAACGCTTCTGATGTCGACCGCACCATTCAGGGCATCAAGCAGATATTCCTGGGCATACTCAGGATCCCTGTTCAGCTTTACAAGGCAGACACCCTTGTAGTACTTGTACAACGGGTCCCTTGAGTAATTCTGAAGAAGGATGTCAAATTCAAGACAGGCCTTCTCATAATCACCTTTGGCAAAAGCGTCAAGTGCGGCCTGACGTGACGGCCGACTGACTGTGCCCTGAGAAAAGGATTCGCTGACCGCCACCTGAACAATCAGAATTGCAGCCAGTAATGAAATATTGCAAATTTTTTTAAACCCCATTTACTAACTTTTTTGAAATATCATTACGATATAAGCCTGATACCAATCTGATAAGGATTCTCTGTTAATAATAATTGCCGGCCATAAAACCAAATACGGTTCAAACTTCGTAAATTTACCCCTAATTACAAAATTTAAGGAAATGGCACAGTTGAAAGAGGGCATGAAGGCTCCTGAATTCGAAGGCATCGACCAGGATGGAAAAACGGTAAAGCTGAGTGACTTTACCGGCAGAAAAGTTGTGTTGTATTTCTACCCGAAGGACAATACACCTGGCTGCACGGCTGAAGCATGCAGCCTGCGGGACAGTTATGAGGAGCTGCTGAAAAAGGGATTTGCCGTTGTGGGTGTAAGCGCCGACAGCGAGAAATCACATAAAGGTTTTGCTTCAAAATACTCACTGCCGTTCCCCCTGATTGCCGACACATCGAAAAAGATACTGAACGATTACGGTGTTTACGGAGAAAAACTCATGTACGGAAAGAGCGTGATGGGCATAATCAGGACAACCTTTATAATTGACGAAAAGGGAATAATTGAAAAGATCATTTCAAAAGTTGATACAAAAAACCACTCAGATCAGATATTTGCACTTTATAAATAATCAAACCAGTAATATGAGCAGCGAAAGGAAAGAAATCAACAAGGATAAGCTTAAGGCACTTGAGGTCACCCTTGGCAAAATAGAAAAAGATTTTGGTAAAGGAACAATAATGAAGCTTGGCGATCACGCCGTTGAAAATATCCAGGTAATATCGACCGGATCGATAGGCCTCGATTCAGCCCTTGGTATTGGCGGATTTCCCAGAGGAAGGGTCATTGAGATTTATGGCCCTGAAGCTTCAGGAAAAACAACACTGGCAATACATGCAATAGCAGAGGCACAGAAAAACGGAGGCATTGCTGCCATCATTGATGCAGAGCACACATTCGACAGAAATTACGCCGAGAAACTTGGCGTTGATGTGGAAAATCTCCTTATTTCCCAGCCCGATAACGGAGAGCAGGCTCTTGAGATAGCCGATAACCTTATAAGGTCGGGAGCTCTCGATATTATTGTCATTGACTCTGTTGCCGCACTCACACCAAAAGCTGAAATAGAAGGCGAGATGGGTGATTCAAAGATGGGCCTCCAGGCAAGGCTGATGTCGCAGGCTCTCAGGAAGCTTACAGCAAACATCAGCAAGACAAACACTTCGTGCGTTTTCATCAACCAGCTCAGGGACAAGATCGGAGTAATGTTCGGCAATCCTGAAACAACAACAGGAGGTAATGCCCTTAAATTCTATGCATCAGTAAGGGTCGACATCAGAAAAACAAACCAGATCAAGGAAGGTGAGGAGATCATCGGCAACAGGACACGCGTTAAAATTGTAAAAAACAAGCTGGCGCCTCCTTTTAAAAAGGCCGACTTCGACATACTATATGGTGAAGGAATATCCCAGTTGGGTGAAATAGTTGACCTTGGCGTCGATTTTGATATAATAAAGAAGAGCGGTTCATGGTTCAGCTATGGCGATACAAAGCTCGGTCAGGGACGTGATGCAGTAAAGCAGATAATTAAAGACAATCCGGAATTGTACGATGAACTGAAAGAAAAGATTTTGGAAGCTCTTAAAAACCAGAAATAAACAGGCAGAAATTTTTTTATGAAAAAGCCCTTTTACCTATGGATTTTTGCATTGGCCATTGTTGCCATCTCGTGCAAGCCAAAGACGGCAGAAAAGACTGCTCAGACAGATGAAAAAGCCCCGGTTATCGATAACCGGCTTACCGATGATGAAAAAGCAGGAGGCCTGATGACCCCGGAAATAATGTGGAAGTTCGGGCGGCTGGGATCGGTAGTGCTATCCCCTGACGGATCTGAAGTATTATATACAGTATCAAGGAGAGACCTTCAGACTGAAGCATCGGAGACTGATATATTTAAAATAAGCAGCAGCGGAGGCGATCCTGTTCTGCTAGTCAGGGGGGGAAGTTCACCGCAATGGTTCGAAAATGGCAAAAAGATAGCATTTGTAAAAGAATCCGGTCTTATGACAATGAATGCTGACGGATCGGAACAGCTTAAGGTTGAAGGCCTTTCGGAATTTGAGATTTTCTCCCTTTCACCTGACGGTAAAAGGATTTATTTCACCAGAAGGGTTAAACTCGACCAGACAGCCAATGAAAAACACGGTCTGCCAAAAGCAAAGGTCAGAATTATCAATGATCTGATGTACAGGCACTGGAATGCCTGGAGCGATTATTCGTACAGCCATATATTCGTTGCCTCATTTAACGGATCGTCTGTTTCGGGCGAAAAAGACATCATGAAGGATCAGAAGTTTGAATCGCCCACGGCCCCTTATTATGATGAACGCGAGATTGCCTGGAGCCCCGATGGAAAATATATTGCCTATACATCGAAGCGGCTGAGGGGGATTGACGACGCTGTAAGTACAAATTCTGACATTTACCTTTATGAAATTTCATCGGGCAAAGAGACGAATATAACTGAAGGAAATGCCGGTTATGACAGATACCCCGTTTTTTCTCCGGATGGATCAATGATCGCATTCCAGAGCATGGAGAGGAATGGCTATGAAGCTGATCTTGACAGGCTGTTTGTGTATAATATTAAGGATAAGGCCAGGACATGGTTATCAAAAGGATGGAAGTTTGATGTCGAGAACCTTACCTGGGCCGATGATAAGAATATTTACTTCACCTGCTCTCATCTGGGCACGACCCAGATCTTCAGGATCAACCTGACTATTAAGAATATAGAGCCTGTTACTGAAGGCAAACACAACATGGGACCAATTTCCCTTCAGAAAGGAGTCCTTGTTTCAGGCATCTGCTCAATGTCGATGGCTCCGGAAGTGTCGGTGGTGGATATGAATTCAGGAAAGATAAAGCAGATAACCTTTATCAACAGGAACATCTATGACGCTATAAAGATGGGCAATGTCGAGGAGAAATACATTAAGACCAAAGATAATAAGGATCTTCAGATGTGGCTTGTGTTCCCGCCCGACTTTGATCCGAAGAAGAAGTACCCTGCCCTGCTGTTCTGCAACGGAGGGCCGCAATCGACCCTCGACCAGTTCTGGTCGTACAGATGGAACCTGCAGATGATGGCGGCAAAAGGATATATCGTTATTGCTCCCAACAGAAGAGGGGTAGCCGGATTCGGTCAGGAATGGAAAGAACAGATTTCTGGCGATTACGGAGGCGCCAACATGCAGGATTACCTCGATGCTACGGATGCGATGGCAAAGGAGCCATATGTTGATGCAGACAGGCTGGGTGCAGTCGGAGCCAGCTATGGAGGTTATTCAATATATTACCTTGCAGGGATCCATGGCGGTCGCTTTAAGGCGTTTGTCTCGCACTGCGGCATGTTCAACTTCACAAGCTGGTACGGATCCACCGAGGAACTCTGGTTTCCGAACAAAGACATTGAAGGGCCCTACTGGAACAACCCCAGAAGCTATCAGTTCTCACCCCACCTGAGAGTTGAAAGCTGGGATACACCCATTTTGATAATTGTCGGGGCCAACGACTTCAGGATACCATATACCCAGAGCCTTGAGGCATTTCAGGCTGCACAACTTCATAATATTCCGAGCAGGCTTCTGTTTTTTGAAGACGAGACTCATTTTGTCCTGAAACCCCAGAATTCAGTCATCTGGCAGAGGGAATTCTTTGAATGGCTCGACACTTATCTGAAATAGGAGTTTCAGAACATAGTCAACCTTCTGTTCGAAAGGCAGTTCACCATTTATCCAGTGGATTTTCACGCCTCTTCGTTCCATTCCGCGGAACCACGTCATCTGGCGTTTGGCAAACTGATGTATGGCGGTCTCGAGCGCTCTGAACATATTGTCGTAGGTAAGCCTCCCTGTAAGGTACAGAGTCAGATACTTGTATTCAAGGCCATAGTAAATAAGTGACTCGGGACTTATACCCTCGTCAAGCATCTGCTTTACCTCATCGATCATGCCTTCGGAAAGCCGTTGTCTCAGACGGGCGCTTATCCTTTCCCTCCTTTCTTCACGGCTGTAAAGAATTCCCGTGACAAGAGGTCTTACTTCAGGAGAAGCTGACTGTTTACCCCTGTGCATTTCGTTGAACCTCTCAATTTCAATAGCACGTATTGCTCGTTTCCTTGTATCAAGGTCGGTAATGTTATGAAGCTTTTTATAGGACGAAAGTATCCCGGCGAGTTCGCTAAGCGATTTATCTTCAAGTGATGCTCTGAATTCAGGATCGGGTGGCACCTCAAACATCCTGTATCCTGAGACTATGGCATCGATGTACATCCCCGATCCGCCGCATACAACAGGGAAGGCGCCCCTCGACCTCATTCCAAGAAGCGTAGCCGTGAAATCACGCTGGTATTCAAAGACATTGTATTTATATCCGGGATCAGCGATATCGATGAGGTGATATGGAACAGGCTTGCCATCGACAATATAATCATTGTAATCCTTGCCTGTACCCAGGTTCATCTTCCTGTATATCTGCCTCGAGTCGGCGCTTATCACCTCACCGCCAAGCCTGTGGGCAATGGTCGCGGCAAGGGCCGTCTTTCCCGAAGCCGTAGGGCCCGTAACAACAAGCATGTCATAACTCATCATGTCAGGTCCGACGGTAATATCATACATATCATCCATTGAGCCAAATTACCATAAAAATATTTAATTTTGTGGTACAAATCACGGTCGCGGATGAATTTCAGATTTCTTAAAGGTACGATATATGGCCTTATCCTAAATACAGAAGAAGAATGGGATAAGATCCGTTCAGAAAATCACCCTGCAGGATATTTCAGCAGGAATCTGGTCCTTCCGTTAGTTCTTCTGGCATCTGCATCAGCATTCCTGGGATCATTCTTATTTATCGACACAGGCCTTTCATCATTATATTCAGTTCTTACCGGCATCAGGTATTTTATTCTTTTATTTTTTACCATCTACGGCACAGCTTTCTTTTTCACCAAAGCGGCAAAATACTTCAACACTGATTGCGATCCTGAATCATCCTTTAAGCTGGCAGCGGGATCAATCATGCCTTTGCTTCTCTGCCAGATTGTGAGCCTGCTTTTCGAATCATTCATATTTGTCAATTTGCTTGCCTTTTACGGACTATATATCTTCTGGACGGGAATAAGCAGCTTGTCAAATCCTCCGTCGGACAAAAAAATTCACCTTCTGTTATCCGAAACAGCAATTTTCCTGATTCTCTTTCTGGCGGGAAATAAGATCATCACGATATTGTTCGACAAGATCTATTATGCAATTCCTTCATGAAAACAAGATGAGGACCCGTTCGTCAGATATTGTAATTAAAAATAAAAAGGCTTCGCACGATTATGAATTCCTCGAGAAGTACATTGCAGGGATCAAACTGATGGGCACTGAAATCAAGTCGATCAGGGAAGGCAGGGCAAACCTTACCGATTCATACTGCCTTTTCAGGGACGGAGAGCTGTACGTGAAGGGGATGCATATAGCGGAATACTGGTGGGGGAACCTTAACAATCATGATCCTCTGAGGGAAAGAAAACTTCTTCTCAAATCAAGGGAACTTTCAAAAATCGGAAGAAAGGTTAAAGAATCGGGCCTCACTATTATAGTCATTAAGGTCTTTATCAATGAAAAAGGGCTTGCAAAAGCTGAGATTGCAATCGCCAGAGGCAAAAAGGAATATGACAAGCGGGAAACCCTTAAAAGAAAGGATTCTGAAAGGGAGCTTGACCGTATCAGAAAAAGATAAGTGTCAGAAGTTCGGGCTGAGAAGATATCTTGAGTAGAACTCCACAATATTGTTAACTGCCTCATCTGATGTATCCACCAGTGTAAAGATATTCAGATCGTCAGCCGAAATATTGTGTTCTTCTGAAAGCATGACATCACTGATCCATTTCAGCAATCCGCTCCAGTATTTTACCCCGACAAGAATAATAGGGAATTTTCCTATTTTCTTTGTCTGTATAAGTGTTATAGCCTCAAAAAGCTCATCAAAAGTACCGAATCCGCCCGGGAGAACTATAAAACCCTGGGCATATTTCATGAACATTACCTTCCTCACGAAAAAGTGGTCGAAAGTAATGAGTTTGTCTGAATCAATATAAGGATTAGGCCTCTGCTCAAATGGAAGGTCAATATTTATTCCGACTGATTTGCCGTTTCCCCTTTTTGCACCTTTATTTGCTGCTTCCATGATGCCGGGACCGCCACCGGTTATCACCCCGTAACCGTTCCGGGTAAGCTTGTAGGCGATGTCTTCAGCCATCCTGTAGTACTTGTCATTGTAATGGGTCCGGGCCGAACCGAATATTGATACACAGGGGCCTATCCTTGACAGCTTTTCGAATCCTTCAACAAGTTCGGAGAGTATTTTGAATACCCTCCATGAATCAGTCGTATGAATTTCGTTCCATGTCTTCTGTTCAAAAGCCTCCTTGATAAGATCAACCTGTTTTTCTCTCTTCATATAATAATGTTTAAGCGCGACAAATATAAGTAAAATCTATGCCTTAAGTTCTTCGGCAAGAAATAATCCGGTATAGCTGCAGTCACATTCCGCGAGCTTTTCGGGTGTGCCTGAAAAGACAATGTTTCCTCCTTCCCTTCCACCCTCTTTCCCGAGATCAATTATATAATCTGCCATCTTTATGACATCCATGTTATGTTCAATTACTATTACCGTATTTCCCCTGTCGACAAGCTTGTTAAGTACATCGAGAAGAACTCTCACATCCTCAAAATGCAGGCCCGTAGTCGGTTCGTCGAGGATGTAGAGAGTTTTGCCCGTATCGCGACGGGAGAGTTCCGTTGCAAGTTTCACACGCTGAGCCTCGCCGCCCGACAAAGTTGTTGACTGCTGACCGAGCCTGATATATCCCAGGCCCACATCCTGGAGGGTCTTGATCTTATGATATATCGACGGGACATTGGCAAAGAAGTCGACGGCAACATTAATTGTCATATCCAGGACATCGCTTATCGACTTTCCCTTGTATTTCACTTCAAGCGTTTCGCGGTTGTATCGTTTGCCATTGCATTCCGTGCAAAGGACATAAACATCGGGAAGGAAATTCATTTCAATTGTCTTCACGCCTGCGCCTTCACAGCCCTCACATCTTCCACCCTTTACGTTGAATGAGAACCTGCCGGCCGTGAACCCGCGTATTTTGGCTTCCGTGGTTTGTTCGAACAGTTTTCTTATGTCAGTGAACACGCCGGTATAGGTTGCGGGATTTGACCGTGGAGTCTTGCCGATTGGCGACTGACTGACCTCAATTACCTTATCGAGATATTCTGTTCCCGAGATGTCTTTGTAAGGCAGAGAGGCCTTGCCCGAATTATGGAATATCTTCGCGAGTGCCGGATGCAGAGTCTGGTTGATAAGGGAAGATTTCCCGCTTCCTGAGACTCCCGTGACGCAAATCAATGTTCCGAGAGGGAATACCGCGTCAACATTTTTAAGGTTATGCCCGCTTGCTCCCGACATTACAAGGTATTTTCCGTTTCCGGTTCTTCTGGTTACGGGGATGTTAAACTTTTTCTGGTGGGTAAGATAGCCTGATGTCAGAGTGTTGAACTGCATTATCTGACCGGGAGTGCCTGACGCGACAATGTTCCCTCCATGGCGTCCCGCCCCCGGTCCCATATCAATAATATAGTCCGACGACATTATCATCTCCCTGTCGTGCTCCACAACAATCACAGAGTTGCCTGAATCCCTTAGTTCCTTCAACGCTGTTATAAGACGCCGGTTGTCTCTCTGATGCAATCCAATGCTGGGTTCATCAAGGATATAAAGGACATTTACAAGCTGCGATCCGATCTGAGTGGCCAGCCTGATGCGCTGACTCTCTCCTCCCGACAGAGTCCGGGCCCCCCTGTTCAGTGAAAGGTATTCAAGTCCCACGTCAAGAAGAAACCCTACCCTGGCCCTTATCTCTTTTAAGATCTCAGCGGCAATGAGTCGCTGCTTTGTGGTCATTTTGTCCTCAATGTCCTTAAGAAACAATGAAAGTTCTCTGATATCAAGAGAGGCAAGATCGCCGATGTTCCTGTCAGCGATCCTGAAGCTCAGTGCTTCTCTCTTCAGCCTCGTGCCGTTGCATTCAGGGCAAACCTCATACTGAACGTACTGATCCTTAATTCTTGTTCCGTTCTTTTTGCCGTTTACGATCTCGATATTCCCGACGAAGTTCACAACTCCCTCAAAGGTCAGGAAATAATTGGAGGTCATACCCAGAGGCGTGTTCGACAGCTTAAGCACTTCATCAGATCCGTAAAGGATTTTGTTAAGTGCTTCTTCAGGGATTTCGCGTATAGGAGTGTCGAGAGTAAATCCGTTCTTTTCCGCTATGGCTTCAATCTGCCAGAAGATCCAGACGTTCCGGTATTTTCCGAGAGGTTCTATTCCACCCTTCCTGATGCTCAGATCAGGATCAGGTATAAGCTTGTTTATGTCGATGCTTGAAATCTCGCCAAGACCGTTGCAATGAGGGCAGGCGCCCTGGGGTGAGTTGAACGAAAATGTATGAGGTGCAGGTTCGTTGTATGATAATCCGGTGACCGGGCACATAAGATGTCGGCTGAAATACCGTGGTTCCTTTTCGTCGGTGTCGAGCACCATCATGACCCCGTCGCCCTGGTCGAGTGATACAAGAACTGAATCGTGGAGCCTTTTATCGGTGACATCTCCCACCCTGAATTTGTCAATTACAAGTTCGATGTTATGGGTCTTATAACGGTCGAGCTTCAGCCCATGAGTAATTTCCCTTATTTCCCCGTTTATCCTTACATGGAGGAACCCCTTTCGGCGAAGTTGCTCAAAGAGTTCCTTGTAATGGCCCTTCCTTCCTTTTACAAGAGGTGCCAGGAAATAAACCCTTTTGCCGGAAAATCTTGTTTTTACGAGTTCGAGGATCTGATCGTCAGTGTATTTTACCATTTTTTCGCCTGAGGCCCATGAGTAAGCCTCTCCCGCCCTCGCATAAAGAAGCCTGAGGAAATCATAGATTTCTGTTATTGTCCCGACAGTTGACCGTGGATTCTTATTTACAGATTTTTGTTCAATTGAGATCACGGGGCTTAACCCAATGATCTTATCCACATCGGGTCGCTCCATGCCTCCGAGGAACTGTCGTGCATAGGCTGAAAGGGTCTCCATATAACGGCGCTGGCCTTCGGCATATATAGTGTCGAAAGCCAGTGACGATTTGCCGCTTCCGCTCAATCCGGTAATTACGACCAGCTTGTTGCGCGGAATTTCAACATCAATATTCCTGAGATTATGAACCCTTGCTCCGAGAACCTTTATTTCATCCTTCATCACAATCAGATCCTTAAGGCATCAGTATATACGGGGAATTGTATCAGATGACCTCATTCCTTCAGCCGGTATCTTTATTGTATAAGCCTTGCCGGCTTTCTGGACAAGATATGGCTTCCTGAGCCACGGATTTAATAATTTCAGCAGCTTGTAATTTGTCCCGTATCTTTTTGCGAATGCTGAAAAATCATTTACGGCAGTATCGACTTTTACTTCAAAACAATCGAGCTGCGGATACAGTTCTTCCTTTCTTATTGTAAATCCAAATCTTTCAGGGTCATTAATAATAAGCTTATAGGCAACCGCCCTGAAAACATATCTTGCCGTTTCCTCATTCAGAAGGAGATCATAATAGTTATTCTCCTTCTGTATCCTTATCTGTTCGTTAAGTGAAGCCCTGCCACCGTTATATGAAGCGGCAGCAAGGGTCCAGCTGCCGTAAAGCTCATAGGATTTGAGAAAAAAGTCACAGGCAAATCTTGTGGATTTTTCAAGATCATATCTTTCATCAACAACGTTGTTTATCTCCATACCCGCTTCACGACCCGTTCCGGCCATGATCTGCCAGAAACCTGCGGCTCCAGCCGGTGACACAACATTAAGGAATTCACTCTCAGCGGCCACCAGGTATTTAAAATCATCAGGGACCTTGTATTCAGCCAGGATCTTTTCAATTACGGGGAAGTAACGGTTTGCCCTTTTTATTATCATTATTGTTGATGAGTGCCTGTATGCACTTGTGAGTATCTCGCGGTCGAGGCTTTCACGCGTATCAAAATTCTCGAGAGGCATTCTTTCTCCGGCAAATGTTACATTGTCGGGAATTTTGTATGGTTTGTTAAAAAAGACCGTGTCGACAGCTTTTGTTGTGCCGAAACCGTTTCTGACATCGTTAAATCCCTGATTGACAATAAAAACAAATAAAATGATAAACATCACCGCCAATATGGCAACCAGCGATCTTCTGCCCTTTGCTGACATGATTTTCCTTAATTGTAAATAAAAGGCAAAGGTAATGATTTTACGCCTCATAAATAAGAAAGCCGTATCTTAAAAATATGTAAACAGCGACAAGGAGCGAAGTAGGAAATGAGGCGGTATCGGAAACAGTTTCAGAATTTGAATGAAAGGCCTGAAAAGACACCGAAAGAATATGGATGTGTTTTAACACCTGTGGCGTCACCGAAAGGACTGAGATAATATCTGAATGTGGGTTCGAGGTTCAGGGAGAATTTGTCAGAAATGGTGTACTCGATACCCATTCCCATTGAACTGCTAACCAGAATTGGGTTAAGGCCTTCTGTCTTACCGATGTAATATTTGCTGCCGTCGATCACAGTGTGAACATTGTTGTTTATAAGGAAGTTATAAGCAAGACCTCCTATAAGGTTGAAATCGATGTTTTTATCAATAAGCTTATAGCGAAGCATGAAAGGCATTTCGAGATAGCTGAAATTCTGGTAAAGCGAGTTGCTGAGATATGAAAGGTCTGATTTTACAGGATCAAACACATCGTTTGTATACCGTGTAAGTACCCTGTCGCCTGAAATATCACGCAGGAAGACATCGGAGTTATCAGTATAAATCCGTCCGCTTGCTGTAACCACTTCAAAGTTATGATCACCTTTGGTCTGGTCAAAGGGTCTGAAGCCGGCAAATGAGTTTATTCCTGCAACCTCATTGCCGACAGAGGCATAGTAAATACCTGACTGGATGCTAAGTTTCCTGTTGATCTTATAGGCAAAACCGATACCGCCCGAGTAGGATATTCTTGCTTGTTCGCTCTGGTAAATCTGATCGGGCACTTTGGCATTGTTAAAGCCGGGTCTCATATAGTAGTCAGGTGAAGCGCCTGCATAAAGCGACCATCTTTCCTGTTTTTCCACGGGTAAATTGCAGATGATTTCTGCCTGTTTATCAAATCCTTCATCAACAACAGCTGTTCTGTAACGCAATCCGGCTGATGCTGAGGCAAGCGAAGGTATCCCGATATTTCCCGGGATCATCATATTATCAGGAACCTCCGCGTATGTAACCGCTGCTTGCGGGATATTTTCATCGGTGGCAGTAACAGGGGCGGCCATATTTTCAGCAAGGGTGTAATCTGTCTTTCGGTCTGTTAAATTATCAGCAACAAAAGGAAGCTGTCGTGCCGCTCTTACATTAAGGGGATTGTCTGCAGGCTGAACTGCATTTTCATATGCCGAGAAAGGATTTGCAGGCGTAACAGAAAACTCCCTGCTCCATTTATATGCCAGGAAAGAGATTGAGAGCAATACGGCAGCAACTGCAGCGCTGCGTAACAGCATAACAGGTCGCTGCCTTCTTCTGATAGCCGGAAGAATATTGGTCCAGGCTTCAGCCGGTGGAAGGACTTCCAAATCCCTGAGTCCGTTCCTGAAAAGGAGGTCAATATTTGCTTCCTTGTTAACCACTTATTACCTTTTTATTCACTCCCGTATAAAAACTAACCTTCTTTTGAAGGATCATCCGCGCTCTTGAGAGATTTGACTTTGATGTCCCTTCGGAAATGTTTATCATCCGGCTTATCTCCTTATGTGAATAGCCTTCAATAGCATACAGGTTAAAAACCATTCTGTATTTGGGAGGAAGGTCCCTGATTATCATGAGAAGGTCTCCCGCCTCAAGACCTGAATAATCATCCGTTTCCGGTGATGCATCAGGTTCAGGAATGGTATCAATGTCATCCACCCTGTACAGGTTATGTTTGCTCCTGTATTTTTCGAGTGCGGTATTGACGACGATCCTCCGCATCCATCCTTCAAAAGAACCTTCATTCTTGTAATGGATAAGGTTTTCGAATATCTTTATAAAGCCTTCCTGAAGAATATCCCTTGCCTCATCATCATTACCGGAATACTGGAGGCAAACGGCATACAGCTTCGCGGCATGACGTCTGTACAGCAGTTCCTGATCTCTTCTGCTGCCTGCAAGACAACCTTTTATTATATTTATTATGTCAGGCAAGGTACCGGACCTTTTTATGGACATAAAAATATATAAAATTTATCTTACATGGCATCGGTTTTCATAAGAATGATGCAAAAAATCATCAAATGGTTGCGTCTAATAAGTAATAAACAGTCTAAAGGTGTATTACTTCGTCGTAAGCGGAGGCTGCTGCTTCCATGATAGCCTCCGACATTGTTGGATGCGGATGTATTGATTTTATTATTTCATGGGCGGTTGTCTCAAGCTTTCTTGCAACAACAATCTCCGAGATCATTTCGGTAACGCCCGCGCCTATCATATGAGCGCCCAGAAGTTCCCCGTATTCCGCGTCGAAGATGAGTTTTACAAATCCGTCCCTTGCTCCTGCAGCACTGGCTTTCCCCGAAGCCGTGAAAGGAAATTTCCCTACTTTTATTTCATGTCCTTTCTCCCGGGCCGCATTCTCGGTAAGGCCCACCGAGGCAATTTCCGGACTTGTATAAGTACATGCCGGAATATTTGTATAATCGACCGGAGCGGGATCAAGCCCCGCGATCTTTTCAACGCATGTTATTCCTTCGGCCGATGCAACATGTGCAAGAGCCGGACCATGCACTATATCTCCAATTGCATAGACACCTGATACATTTGTACGGTAAAAGTCATCGACAACTACCTTTCCTTTCTCAGTCCTCACACCCGTATTCTCAAGTCCTATTCCATCTGTATTTGGCGTGACACCAACTGCCGATAACACTATGTCAGCATCAACCTCTTCATAGCCTTTCGGCGTCTTCATTCTGACCCTGCAAATATTGCCTGAGGTATCAGCCGACTCAACGGAAGAGTCGGTAAGAATTCTCATCTTCATTTTTTTGAATGAACGTTCAAGCTGTTTTGACACCTCTTCATCTTCATTTGGTACTATTCTCGGGAGGAATTCCACCAAAGTTACCTGGGTTCCGATCGACTGGTAGAAACATGCGAATTCGCTGCCTATGGCCCCGGAGCCCACAACGACCATCGAACGGGGTTGTTTTTCGAGTGTCATCGCTTGCCTGTAGCCAATTATTTTTTTCCCGTCCTGCGGAAGGTTTGGCAGTTCCTTCGATCTTGCACCTGTAGCCAGGATAATATTTTTAGCCGAATATGTTTTTTTCTGCCCTTCATTGTCAGTTACCTCGACAGCATTGGCTGCCAGAAGGCTGCCTTTCCCCTGCAGAATTTCGATCTTATTCTTCCTGAAAAGGAACCGGACCCCCTTGCTCATTCCGTCTGCCACGCTTCTGCTCCTGGCTATCATTGCACTGAAATCAGGCTTTACTTCTCCTTCGATCCTGATGCCATAATCGCCTGCATGGCTGAGGTATTCGAATACCTGTGAGCTTTTCAGGAGCGATTTTGTTGGTATACAGCCCCAGTTAAGGCATATACCGCCTATTTCAGCTTTTTCGACAACAGCCACTTTCATCTTCAGTTGCGAAGCTCTGATAGCGGCCACATATCCTCCCGGGCCGCTTCCTATAACTATTATATCGTAATCCATATCATTTAAGAATTATGTTAAATTACCCTCCGGTCCTCATTGAAACAGTCAGACGGTTAATTGATTTTGCAATAATCCACATCACCACGAGTGTGAATATTATCGATGCACCTGCCGGTATCCCGGCCTTGTATGAAATCGCATATCCCAGGGAGGTACCGATAAACCCTGTAATTACCGAAGCCACCACAATCCGTTTATAGACCCTTGTGAAAATCATTGCAATGTTAGGGGGAATTGTCAGAAGGGATATTACAAGCACCACTCCTGCCATCCTTATATTAAGAACAATCGTCAGGGCAATTAGTGCGGTGGTAATGTATTTAAAAATGTCTACATAGGAAGAGTATGCCCTGGCATACTGTTCATCATAGGATATATACAATATTGTCCGGAAAAAGATCCCGAAATATAGTATCAGAAGCACCGACATTACTGCCAGGGCGCTTATATCCCAGTATGAAACCGTAAGTATGCTGCCGAAAAGATAGCTCATGAGGTCGGGAGAATATCCGGGGGTCAGGTAAATGAATATGATACCTATTGCCATTCCGAATGCCCACAAGATTCCGACTGCGGAATCTTCCCTTATTTTCTGTCTCACCGAAAGGAATTCAATTCCAAGGGCTGAAAGGATACTGAATACTGCGGCCCCCAGGACCGGACTGATGCCGGAAAAGTATCCTATCCCTATACCGCCGAATGAGGCGTGGGCAATGCCACCGCTAAGGAACACCATTCTTTTTGAAACAATGTATGTTCCTGCTATTCCTGCTGTTATGCTTGCAAAAACGGCTCCCAGGAGCCCTTTAAGAATAAAGTCATATTGAAATATGTTTACCTCCACTGGTCAGTGTTTTTTAAGGACAGTATGGGGAACCTCACCATGTGTAACAAGCTGTATCGGGCATCCGTAGGAAAGCAGATCTTCATTGGTGATCTCTGATGACGGATGGTAATGAAGCATTCGGTTAACACAGGCAAATGATTTTATATGTGCAGATATGGTCCCCACATCATGTGATACCATCATGATGGCCATCCTGCTGTTAAGTATTCTGAGTTTTTCGTAAAAGTCATTTTCGAAGCTGGAATCAACAAAATTGCCCGGTTCGTCAAGCAGAAGGAGACGCGGATCGCCAATAACGGCCCTTCCCAGAAAAACCCTCTGGAGCTGCCCCCCTGAAAGTTCATTGAGAGACGAACCGGCAAGTTCATTGAGGCCAAGTTCATCGATGACCCGTGAGGCTTTTTTCCTGTCAGCTGCCGTCATCATTTTAATAAGTCCCTTTCGCATCATCAGTCCCGACAAAACAACATCCTTAACCGTCACAGGAAAATTATTATCTCCTGTTGTTATCTGGGGAAGATATCCAATACCATTACCCTCCTGAAGAGCCATTCCGGGGATTATTTTCCCCTTCAGGGGTTTTACCAGACCGAGTATCAGTTTCAGCAAGGTAGTCTTGCCTCCTCCGTTGGGCCCGATAACACCTATGAAATCATTGTCAAAAACCTTCAGGTCAATATCCTTAAGTACAATGGACGAACCATAGGCAAAGGAAACAGATTTCAGTTCAAGAAGGCATTCAGGCATAGTGTTCCCATATAAGATTTTACTCAAAGCTTTCCTTTATAGTTTTAATTATTCCGGCCGTCGAAGAGTACCAGTCTTCCGACAAAGGATCGATAACCACAATACGGGCACCCGCTTCATCAGCAACAGCCCTTGCATTCTTTGTATCGTACTCTCTTTGAACCATTATCACCTTAATACTGTCAGCTCTTGCCCTCCTGATAAGCTCCACAAGCCGCGACGGGGAAGGTTCTTTGCCGTCAGCTTCAACAGTGATCTCCTCCAGCCCGTAGTCACGGGCAAGATATGCAAGATTGGGATGGTAGATCATAAACGCTTTCTTACCACTGTGCGACGACAGTTCCGAGGCCATTGAATCAAGTTCACTGATTTTTATGAGAAGCTTTTTATAATTTTCATTGAACAGATCGCCCTTCCCCGGATCGAGCCTGGTAAGGAAATCCCTGACCGACAGGGCCATCCTGGCGGCACAGCGGGGTGAAACCCAGTAATGCGGATCAGCACCCTCTGAATGACTGTCATCGTGATGATGGCCTTCACTTAATATCGGATCGATGGAACCAGATAGCGACAGCTTTTCCATGGTCCTGTTTATCTCGTAGAACCTGTCGAGCCATGCCATTTCAAATCCGAGATATCCGTCGCTTATATATGCAACCGACTTTCCCAGACGGGTAATCTGCTCAGGAATTGGTTCATAAACATGAGGATTGGAGCCGGGAGGAACCATGACATTAACACTAAACCTGCCTCCCGAAATCTCGTCAACAAAATACCTGAAGGGGGCAATGCTGACTGATATAATCCTGCTGTCAGGTTCTATTTTCCTGCTGCACGACACAAGCACAAGGACTATTGCCAGTAGGAAACAAAATCTTTTCATCAGGTCCGCTTTTTATAAGGATACAAAATTAACATATAAGCATTGAAAAGGTTTGTATTGCCGAATAAATTAATATACTATTTTTGATAGTCACATAACCATATTCTGTCTGATCATTGAAAACTCAACAAGAATGAAGAAACATTTCATGTTTTTTATCATGGCACTGGCTACAGTCATACCGGGCATTTTAAATGAGACCGTGGCGCAGAATCCAGGTCAGAGCCAGCTCACCGGGAAAATAAAGGCTCTTGAAACGCAGTATCCCGGCTTATGTTCTGTAAGATCGCTTGCTAAGACTGCCGCTGGTAACGATATCTGGCTGATAACAATAGGAACGGGAGAGAAAGACACAAAGCCGGGAATTGTGGTTGCCGGCGGGGTGGACGGAAGATACCTGTTCAGCAGGGAACTGGCATACGGCTTCGCCGAAAAGATTCTCATGGCTTCTGCCGAAAATGAAACAAAGGATCTTCTCCGCAAGGTAACTTTTTATATCCTGCCCGACTTGAGCCCTGAGGCATCTGCACAATATTACGGCAAGATAAGGTATGAGCGGAACGTCAATTCACGGCCAACCGACGATGACAGGGATTTTGCCGTTGATGAGGATCCTTTTGAAGATCTCAACAAGGATGGTTTCATAACTCTGATAAGGGTCAAGGACCCAGCCGGAAATTATATTGAAAGCAGCGACGACAGGAGGCTGATGATAAAGGCCGACATTTCAAAAGGCCAGACCGGGGACTATTTTGTATACAGCGAAGGCACCGACAACGATAAAGACGGCAGCTTCAATGAAGATGGCGAGGGTGGCGTTGCCTTCAACAGGAACTTTACATTCAATTATGAGGAGTTCGGAAGGAATTCCGGGCAATATCCGGTTTCAGAACCAGAGGTGAAGGCTGTCGCTGATTTCCTTTTCGACAGGTTCAATGTATATGCGGTTTTCACCTTCGGCCCGCAGGATAATCTGGGTCAGCCCATGAAGGTACCCGACCGCCCGGAAAATGCAAGGGGATCTTCTTCCGATCCTGCACCTTACCAGCAGGGAGATCCGGGTATGATGAGAAGGGAAAGGGGTAAGATCACATCGATATTGAAGACCGATGAAACGGTAAACAAGCTGGTCTCCGACAGGTACCACGAAATCACAGGCCTCAAGGGCGCTCCTGCCTCTGCAACAGAGCCGGGCAACTTCATGGAATGGGCTTATTTTCACTACGGAAGGTACAGCTTCAGCACCCCGGGATGGTGGCTGACATCAGAAAAAGGCAAAAATGCAGAAGCAGAGTTCCTTAAATTCGCTGAAAAGAAAAATCTGACAGACGTATTCGTCCCCTGGACAAAGATCGACCATCCTGATTTTCCAGGGAAAACAGTTGAAGCCGGAGGCATAAAACCATTTGTAATGATTAATCCACCCCAGGATACAACGGCAGCGCTCATCGATTCACACTACAGGTTTCTGAAAGCAATAGCCGCCATGCATCCGGAGCTTGAATTCCTCGATGTCAGGACAGAAGATGCAGGAGAGAATATATACAGGATCATACTTAAGGTCCATAATAAAGGCATTTTCGCCACCTGTACCGAGGCAGGCGATCAGAATATCTGGACAAGGATAATGAGGATATCTGTTGAAACAGACAAAGGCCAGACACTTATAAGCGGACAGAAGGTGCAGCGGATACAAAGGCTTCAGGGTGATGAATCGGCTGAGTTCAGCTGGCTGGTATCCGGGAAAGGAAAGGTGAATATAACAGCCGGAGCGGCAAATACGGGAACAATCAGTACCTCACTGGTGCTGAAATAAGGTTTGCAAATACCCTTAAGAATTTATAACAAAAAAAGCATTACAATGAAGAGATCAGTACACTTAATATTCACATTGGTTCTTTCAATGATATTTCTCCAGGCCTACACCCAGAATGCCGAGCTTTTCTTCAAGGCAGCGGGCTCACCTGCAAATCCGAAAGTCCAGGTATCATGGAATAAATATTACACATACGACGGCATAAATGACTTTTGTAAGAAACTTGCAAAGGCATACCCTGATCTTGTGACAATGGAATCGGCCGGAAAATCCTACCAGGGCAGAGATATAATTGCTTTGACGATTACCGATAAAAAAACCGGGGACCCAGACAAAAAGCCCGGGTTCTATATCGACGGCAACATACATTCCAACGAGATACAGGGAACCGAAATGGCAATGTATACAGCCTGGTATCTTTGCGAAATGTCCGATGAGAATAAATTCATAAATGAACTTCTGAAGGACAAGACATTTTATATTCTTCCGACAATCAATCCCGATGCCCGCCAGTATTTCATGGACGAACCCAACACGGCGAGTTCTCCAAGATCGGGGCTTGTCCCGATCGACAATGACCGCGACGGCCTGTACGATGAGGATAAGCCCGATGACCTGAACAACGACGGCATAATCAGTATGATGCGCCGTAAAAGCCCATACGGGACGTACAAAACTGATCCAAAGGATCCAAGACAGCTGGTAAGATGTGCCCCCGGAGAAAAAGGAGAATACGAGGTCCTTGGCCAGGAAGGCATTGACAACGACGGCGACGGGCTCGTAAATGAAGACGGCATCGGTGGATATGATCCGAACCGCGATTACGGGTTTAACTGGGAACCGGCGTACATACAGCAGGGTGCCGGCAAATATCCTTTTTCATTTCCCGAAAACCAGGCAGTCCGCGATTTCGGTTTCAAACACAGGAACATCACGGGCTCTCAGTCCTTCCATAATTCCGGCGGTCTGATCCTGAGAGGACCTTCGGTCCAGGGCGCGGGTGCTGAGATATTTACCCGTTCCGACGAAAATGTACTCAATACGATAGGTAAAAAAGGCGAAAAGATAATTGCCGGTTACAAGTTCATTACAATCTGGAAGGATATGTACACCGTTTACGGAGGTGAGCTCGACTGGTGGTACGGGGCAATCGGAAGTTATGTTTTCTCGAACGAGCTGTGGAACGATTTCCTAATGTACGGCGACACAGCTGCCGCCGATCCTTACGAATTCGACAGACTGCTTTTGTTTGAAGATGCTTTTGTACCATGGCAGGAGGTCGATCATCCTGTTTACGGTAAAGTTGAGATCGGAGGGTTCAATAAGAATTTCGGCCGCACCCATCCGGGTTTCCTTCTCGAAAGCGATGCCCACAGGAATGCCGCTTTCTGTATTTACAATGCCTGGGTCACGCCGAAGCTTGAGGTCACTGATGTAAAGGTCAGGAACATCGGCGGCGGACTTAAGGAAGTTTCAGCAACGGTTGTCAACAAACAGCTGATGCCGACACATTCAGGAAACAATCTGAAATATAAGATCGATCCTCCTGATTATGTTACACTCGAAGGTGGAAAAGTCATTGCCGGCATGATCGTTCTCGACAAGGACAGGAACCTTAACCAGGAACAAAAGAAAAATCCTCAGAAGATGGAGGTATCAAATATTGAAGGTTATCAGCATGTTGACCTTAAATGGATAGTCAGCGGGGGGAATAAATTCACTGTTAAAGTGGAGAGTGTAAAAGGCGGGACGGCCGGGGCAGTATCCGAATAGTGAAACTTACATTTTACAGGATAAATTGACTTTGTCAATTTTCAAAGTCAGGCAATTACTTTGACTTCTTTACAAAATTTATTATTTTAGCAAAGTCTGCCTAAAGTTTTTTATTATGTCTGAAATCTAGAAACGGGAACAGGAAGTTCTCATTCTCATTTCAAAGGGTCTGTCGGTCAAAGAAATCGCTTATTAATTAAATATTTCTGAAGAGACAATCAAAACCCACCGGAAAAATCTCATAGGGATACCTTTAGTATATTACTTTCCCTTGTATTTCCTGAAAAATCCCTCTTTTGGGGGATTGACTGGTGTTTGGTTTCATATGAAATCAGCAACAGTGATAATCCGGGAAAACGGAACTGTGCCTGAACAAAACAATAAGTTCTTTACCGGACAGTATGATGTGAAAGAGGAATTTTCTGAAGATATGTTCTTAATACAAAAAACATTATCAGAAGGAGGATATAATAATTTGATCAAATAAAGCAATACAAGTTCAGTCAGAAGCCTCTTAAGAACTTATTTGCCTTTGATTTAAATTGTATTAACCATGAAACAGCTGTTAGTTTTATTTTTTTGAGTATTTACCAGTATAACCGTATCTGGTCAGGCCCGCAAATTCTGGTATGCTCAGTCCGGAAACAGAACATCCAGGAAAGTATTCACCTTTTCAAAATCGGAATCAGGCGTTTCAGACGACAAATCCAAGCCGGCAGAGCCGGTTGCTGATGAAATTAACGGGACTTCAATACTGATTTTTCCTAATCCGGCGAAGGACTGGATAACTGTTGAGATTCAGAACTGGGAAGAGAATAAGAGTGATATGATAACTCTTTATGATCAAACCGGAAGACTTTTACTAACCCTCAGGAATGTTACATATTCAAACAATCCTGATATGTCCGGGCTTCAGACACTTTTAACCTTTGCAGGATTTTAAGTCAGCCTGATGATTTAACTGTTGATGAAAAACCGGCAAAAGTTAAGGCAGACTGATATGGAAATGTTTACGAATATACTGGCAATAAACATTTTAAATGGAAGAAATGAACTATGAAAGATATGTATGGGCATTGAGAGGTTTAGGTCATGATTTGACAAATGTGCCCAAATCCTGCCTTGAAAATTTTGCATCAGTTTGATAATAAGTCATCGCGAGCCGAACGAAGGCCTTTCATCTATGTAGGAAACTACGTAGCTTCCTACATAGAAAACACCAAAGCTCCCGCACTTCATAAAAAAAGGGGCCGGTATCCCCTACCGGCCCCCTCAGTCTGCGGAATGAAAAAAACTAAAAAGTCTGAAGAGAGATCTTAAAATAACCTGTTGCCTTAGTGGCATTTATCTGAAACTTCCATTCACCTGCCTTATCCTTGTTCTCTTCTTCAGATATTGAGAATGATTTCCTCCAGTTGAGGTTTCCATATTCGTCTATCATTATGTCGGAATAGACCTTGCCATTGGGCATAACAATCTTTATCCTTATTTCACCCGACTTGCAATCGCCGTTCACAGCCATAATTACGTTTTTAGCTGTCGGTTCAACATCGAAAGAGTAGTTTTTGGAAAAAGATTTTTCCTTTACAGATCTGGAGAAATCCCAGTTTGTTCTTTCGTTGTCGCCAATATTCGCCGGATTAAAGAATCTGTCGGAGCCGGGTGCAAACATAAAAGGTTCACCAGTGTAAACAGACTTATCACCAGGTGCCCTGTATACCCTGATCATATCTTTGTACATCTGAGCAGCATCAATCTTGTCCTTTGCCTCCTGCATCGCCTTGTCGATCTCACCCTGCTGATCCTTCAACTGTTTCTGCAACTCTTCCTGAGCTTTTTTCTGTTCCGCAATTGCTTTTTTCTGAGCCTCAAATTCCTCCTGCATCCTTAATTCACGCTCCTTTTCCTCTTTTGTTTTTTCCTGGGCTGTCGCCTCCCAGGTAAAAAAACCGGCCGGAATAAGTAAAACTGCCATCATTAAAACCCGTATCTTTTTCATGACTACCCTGTTTTTGTTTGTTATGTCAAAGATAATGCCCCTTTTACAGATCGTTTGTTAACGCCCGGTTAACGTTGGGTTAATGTCGGGAGGAGAAATGGGCCATATTGATAAAATAGGTATTTTTGAGACAGCAACCGGAAAATTATGAAAAAAAGGAATGCAGTTCTTATTCTCGGAATTGTTTCTATAATAATTCTGATAACAGTACAGGTCATTATATTGAGGGGCGTTTATCAGGGTAAATCCGAGATGTTCAATCTCAGGTACCGACTGTATTCCCAGGATGCCCTGACGGCTATAAGCCGGCGATTTTCAACTGACGGATTCGATACCGCCAGGATGATGATAAACAACTATTCGGAAAAAGCATCACGCGAGATCGCAGCAATGACCGATACGGCAAAGTTATCGGCCAAAAGGAAAGATGTGATATTTTTTGTCAACAAAGTATTAAACCAGGAACAGGATCTTTCCCAGTTTCTATCCGACTATTTTGAAAGGAGGAGGATCGACAAAAACTTTAACCATAAGATAGTTGTGAATTATTTTGAGCTGATCAATAATGACCATCGCATACCAATATTCATAAGTGAGGAATATGCGACAAGGCTGCCAGGGAGGAGAGATACTGTTCAGAGAGGGGGACCTCAGGGAGGTTTCAGGCCATTGCGTCATGTTTCCGAGATCCTTGTTAAATCCGACAGGAGCGAAACCAACTATTACAGGCTCGATTTTGATTATTTCATCGACTTCAGGGACAAACAGAAGGTAGTGATGAGAGAGACTGCTGCATCTTTGTTTCTAAGCACATTAAGCATCATTGTGGTGGTGATACTGTTTCTGATAACATATAAAAACCTGATGGAGGAAAAAAGGCTGTCAAACCTTAAAACCGACTTCATAAATAACATGACCCATGAGCTGAAAACACCTCTTTCTACTATCACCGTTGCCGGGAAAACCCTTCTTCTTCCACAGATCAGGGGTAACGACGGGAAAATAGTTGAAACAGCCAGAATGATAAGCAAACAGAGTGTTCACCTAAATCAGCTTATCAATATGATACTTGAAATAAGTATGTGGGAAAGAACACAGTTTCAGATTGACAAGAAAAAAGTCAAGATTGAAGACTTCCTGAGAGACATTGTCGAGAGTTTCAGATCAGGCGGGGGAAACGGGGCAACAATAACACAAAATTACAATTTCACAAATCCCGAAATAGAACTTGACGCTGTCTATATAACGACACTCATTAATAATCTCCTTTCAAATGCGGTCAAATACTGCGATAAAGAACCTGTGATCAGCATAGAAGGATTTTCCCAGGATAACAATATACACATTAGGGTAGCAGATAATGGAATCGGTATTGGAAAAAATGATCAGAAACATGTTTTTGACAAATTTTACAGGGCTTCCACCGGAAATATTCACAAATACAAGGGACTTGGGCTCGGGCTTTACTATGTGAAAAAGATTGCAGAGGCTCACGGAGGTGATGTCACGGTAAGCAGTAAACCGGGAAAAGGTAGTATATTTACAGTTACAATACCATATTAAACATAAAACAGGTTATGAAAATTCTTTTGGCAGAGGACGACAGGGATTTCGGGAATATCCTGTCGCAATATATTTCTATAAGCGGCTTTGATGTAACACTGGCACGCGACGGGAAAGAGGCCTGGGATCTTTTCGGACAGGTAAACCCTGATCTTTGCGTGCTTGATGTCATGATGCCCGAAATGGATGGATTCACGCTCGGTGAAAAGATAAAGGAGGCAAAACCTGATATACCTGTTATCTTTCTTACGGCGAAAAGCCTTAAGGAAGACATTGTCAGGGGCCTTAAAATCGGGGCCGATGATTATATTACAAAACCATTCGACCCGGAGGTTCTGATACTCAGGGTCAACAACATATTGAAAAGGGCATATTCTTCATCGAATGATGAGTTCAGAATTTCAAAGACCGTATTGAAATTCAACACTCTTGAGCTCATAAGCGGTGAGAATAAAGAAAAACTGACACTTAAGGAGGCCCAGCTGCTGAAGTATTTCATAGTAAACAAGAACAAGGTGCTGGCAAGGGAGGATATACTTACCGAGATATGGGGGGAAGATGATTATTTCCTTGGAAGGAGCATGGATGTGTTCATCTCACGGCTCAGAAAATATCTTTCCGATGACAAGAATATTGATATACGCACCGTAAGGGGTACGGGATTTATTCTTGAAGAGATAAAACCGGGAGAGGAATTCAGAAAAGAAGAAGAATAAAAGGTGCCAAAAGTCAGAAAATCCTTTAATTACACAGAGTAACGCAGAGAAAAACAGAGGGTCACAGAGAAAGAATTATTCACTCCGTGGCCCTCTGTTCCTCCTCTGTGATCTCTGTGTAAGTTCTTTAAAAGGGATAAAAATCCTAAAATTAATTGCCGAGCACTTCCTTTACTTTTGCAGCAAGGTCTTCCCCGCGAAGGTTTTTGCCTATAATGACACCCTGTTCATCAAGAAGGAAATTTGCAGGTATGGCGCTTACTGCATACATTCTGGCAGCAGAGTTATTCCAGTACTGAAGGTCTGATACATGAGTCCAGGTGAGTTTGTCATCCGAGATTGCCTTAACCCAGTCGTCCTTTTTCTGGTCGAGGGAGACTCCGAAAACATCGAATCCCTTTTTATTGTATTCCCTGTAAACCTTAACGACATTCGGATTTTCCCTGCGGCATGGTCCGCACCATGCTGCCCAGAAATCAACAAGAAGGAGTTTTGCTCCAATCTTTGATGAAAGTGACACCGGATTGCCTTCAGGATCGTTCATAGTGAAATCAGGAGCCTTTTGTCCGATGGCAACTGTTTTCATAACGGCAACCCTTTCCTTCAGACTGCGGATAATATCTGTATTTGCTACTGCAGTGTCCATAGCATTTATGTACGATTCAATCTCGTTCCCGTCCATTTCATAACTCAGAGAGGCAAGTATTGCGGGTGCGACAAACGATGAAGGGTTGTTCTTTACAAAGTCCTTCTGAAGGTTGGTCATTTCAGCCTCTATTGCGGTGGCTTCCTTTTCGAGCTGAGCTGTTTTTGCAGTATCGCCGCTTTGTTCTGCAACCTGGTACTGGGTATAAAGATTTGAATATTTATCGTTCAGTACTTTGTTTGCCTGGATGAGGCCGTTATATTCATCCTGTGTTTTGGATCCTGTCACTTTAGCAGCAAAAAGAGAATCGATCTTACCCGTGATAGTGATCTCGGCATTCTCGAGATAGAACTGTGTTCTAAGCCTGGTATTCGCGGCAGTGAGCAGCACCATTTCAGGATGTTTCACTGATCCGCCCTTCATCCTGAATGATCCTTTATAGGCAATTGCAGAATCAATGGTAACTATTTTCCCGTCGGCTCTTTTCTGCAGAAGGAATTTAACACTGTCGGCTCCGGCAATTTTCCCGTTGATCACATAATGTGGTTCCGAAGAACAGGCAGCAAAAACGGCTGCAATAAATGCCAGGTAAAACAGATTTTTCATCATTTTAATTTTCTTCATTTAATTAATATTCATTAGAAATTCCCGCAAAGATATGAATTATTGTTGATTCGGGTCATTTTTCAAAATACTTATTGAGCAATATGAGGGCTGCCTTATAGGAGGTCATGTTACCTTGGTACAACTCTTTTTCGATAACCGGCAAAAGGGCTTTGACTTTTTCATCATTGTAGAATGCCCCTGTCAGGTATTCATTTATAGTGTCGTGCATCCTTAGAACTGCCTGTTGCTTTCTTGCCTGATCAAAGTAACCCGTCTTCCGTGTAAAGTCAGCATAGTCGTTGATAATTTTCCAGATCTCGGCCATCCCCGTGCCCCTGAGGGCCGAACATGTCAACACCAGCGGCTTCCATCCCGATTGCGGATCGGGAAACAGATTCAGGGCGTTCCGGAAGGTCACTTTTGCATTTTCTGCAGCGATAACATTCTGCCCGTCAGCTTTCGTTATTGCTATCAGGTCGGCCATTTCAATTATTCCCCGCTTGATCCCCTGTATCTCATCACCTGCTCCCGCAAGCATCAGAAGAAGGAAAAAGTCGACCATCGAACGGACGGCCGTTTCCGACTGTCCTACTCCGACTGTTTCAACAAAGATAGTGTCAAATCCGGCCGCCTCGCATAATATTATCGATTCCCTTGTTTTCCTGGCGACTCCTCCGAGCGTTCCGGCCGACGGTGACGGCCTGATAAAAGCATGGGGGTGCAGGCTTAGTTTTTCCATCCTTGTCTTGTCCCCGAGTATGCTTCCCTTGGTGGCTGAACTGCTGGGATCGACAGCAAGAACTGCGACTTTTCTGCCCTGTCCGGCAGCATAAAGTCCGAATGATTCTATAAAAGTGCTTTTCCCGGCACCGGGAACGCCGGTTATTCCTATTCTGAGTGATCGCGATGCTGCAGGGAGGCATTTCTCGATTATTTCCTGCGACATATCATAATGTTCCGGGAGAGAACTTTCAATAAGAGTTATAGCCTGGCTAAGGATGGTGGTGTTGCCGGAGATAATCCCCGAAACATACTCCTCGACACTGTATTTTTTCCTCTTCCTTTGCAATTTATTTCCAAGGACAAGTGGATTGATGCTCGGTGGTTGTTCAACTCCTTCCTTCACTTTAAGCGAACTCTTATTTCCCTTTGTTCCTTCCATAATATTATCAGGCTATGTAAAAACAGCAAAGAGGCTGTATCAAAAGTCAGTTTTTTTCGTTTTTCCAGACTTTGTGTCCTTAATGCCGGACTTTGAGTTCCTCCGAGGCAAAACATAAATCATTAAACCACAAAGGGACACAAAGATAATCACCAAGGTACGCAAAGGACTTTTGATACAGTCTCTCTTATGTAAATAATTTCAATTTAAACCGTCAGTTTTTCGAAGCCTCCTGATCGACATCGGCGTTAAGCATCAGAACCACTTCTGAGTTTTTGGGATCATTGGTATATACATATATTGCTTTTGTGACCTTACCCTTGTAGCTGCCTGAGTTGAACACGGCTTTTATCGAGCTCGATTCTCCCGGTTTAATCCCCTGACCCTGGACACCCTGCTGTACCGCGGTACATCCGCATGATGATTTGATATACCTTATGATCAGGTCACTTTTCCCGGAATTTTTAAATGTAAATTCAACATCGTTTGCCTTTTGCCCGGGAATCTTACCGAGGTCAACAGTTTTTGAAGCAATATCGAATACAGGGGCATTAGCAAGCTCTTCCTTTGACAGGCCTGAGAAATCTTCAACAAGGTTGGCGGATACAGCGTAATAAACATTCTGGTCGACCTGTCCGTTGATTTTGACTTTTACCATATCGGTGGTATACCCCCATGCCTGGTTCTTCGTAGCGTCGTAAGTACCTTCGATCAGCCCTTTTTGCCCGGGCTTAAGTGTCAGAGGATTAGCTTTGATTGTAAGATGCGGAGGCAAATTTTCAAATTCGATTTTTGCAGGCTCATTCGAAGTATTGATAACCTGCATTGTCTGGATCTTTTTTGCATTTTTCCTGACGTTTGTAAATGCGAGGTGGTTAGATTCAAAGCGTACCGGGCCTACAGGAAAAATAAAAAGTTCCTCAACTGTCTTTTCTCTGGGGATAACCTCTCCTTTAATAACAAGAACAGTAACCTGCGGTTTTGAGTTTGTATAAACAGAAAGAGTCTTGTTGAAGGGACCCGGCCTGTTTGCCGGATCATAAATTGCCGTAATGGTTCCTGTTCCTTTTGGGGGGATAGGGTTCTTGGTCCATTCAGGAGTTGTACAACCACATGATGCAACAATATTCTGAATCACAAGAGGCTGATCGCCTGTGTTCATCACAACAAAATCGAATTTCTGCCTGCCTGCCTCCTCCTTGAATTTGCCAAAATCATGTTCACTGGCTGAAATTTTCATTGCGGGCTGCGCCATGACAGATATCCCGAACAAAGTAAAAACAAAGAATAAAATGAACCTTTTCATAACTGATGAATATTATTAATTTTTGAAAAAGAACCTGGTAAACTTGGATTTTTGGCCAATAACCTCTATAACGTACAAATTAACGGTTTATTTGAGTTATGGCATGAATGCCCGATCAAATTCCGTTCCACAAAGGTTGTTACTGACAATTTTGTAAAAATAATAAAGTTTGAACCTGGTTGCCATTTTATGAAAGAATATCTTTAGTTTTGCTCTCTGACAGGCGTTTTTTGGAACAGAATTTGAGGATATTTTAAACCGTCCTGTAAAGTTAAGCTACCGTAATGAGGAAAGGTTACAGACTCCTTTTAGCTATAATGGCATGCCTGGGTTTCGTGAATGCGGAAGGTCAGTTCTATAACGGGCATCAGATGACCTTCGGGAAAAACAGGGTGCAGTATTATGATTATTACTGGTCGTATTACAGATTCGACAATTTCGACTGTTACTTCAACGAATATGGAAGAGATCTGGCCCAGTACACTGCCGATTATGCTAAAAAGAAACTTGAAGAAATCGAGGATTATTTCGATTATACCCTGGAAAAGAGGCTGATTTTTGTTATCTACAACAAGAATAATGAATACCGACAGTCCAACATAGGCCTGGTCACCTTCGACGAAGACACATACAATACAGGCGGGTTCAGCAGGATCATTAAAAACAAGGTGATGCTTTACTATGAGGGCGACCATCTGGCATACCAGAAACAGATTGCCGCGTCAATAGCCGAAGTTATAATAAACGAAATGCTTTACAATGCCGATTTCAGGGACAGGGTTTCAAGCTCTTCGGTCATTTACATGCCCGACTGGTATATAAAGGGACTTATCAACTATGTATCTTCCGGCTGGGATTATGATGTGGAAAACAGGGTTAAAGACGGAATAAAATCAGGGAAATATAAAAATATCAACCAGCTTGAATTTGATGATGCAATATATGCCGGACAGTCTTTCTGGAGATTCATCGGCCGCAAATATGGCGATGCCCTTATACCCAATATCATTTATCTCACGAAGGTCTATAAAAATGTGGATGATGGGTTCCTGTATGTGCTGGGAACAAAACTCAAGGATCTTCTTAAAGAATGGAGGCAATACTATGAGTCAGAATATTCAGCAGACAGGGATATGCCTGAGGACGGCAGCAACCTTTTGAGAAAGTCAAGGCCCGAACAAATTTACCAGCAGGTAAGGATAAGCCCGGATAAAAAATATATCGCTTACGTAACAAACGACTGGGGAAGGAAAAAGATCTGGCTATACGACCAGATGACCGGAAAATCTAAAATTATTTTCAGGGCAGAACCAAAATACGAACATAAGACTGATAATACTTATCCTGTTCTGGCATGGCACCCCGGAGGAAGAATACTCACCTATCTGAATGAGGAGAAAGCGGGGATGGTAATATATTTTTACCGGACCGATGAGAAAAAGACTACTGAAAGGAACTTCCTTTATTTCGACAAAGTTCTTGATTTCTCCTATTCTCCGGAAGGATCAAGGATAGTGTTGTCGGCCGTAAAAGACGGTATAACTGATATATACATACATACGATCGCATCGGGGACAAATGAGCAAATAACAAGGGATGTGGCTGATGACCTGAATCCTTCGTTTTTCGGGGAATCGGGAAATGAAATTATGTTCTCGTCGAACCGTCTGTCGGATACCCTGACAAACACAGGGGATCCTTTTGAAAGAATATCAACGGTTTACGATCTTTTCACCTACGATATCTCAAAAAAGAACAATATCCTTACACGGCTTTCAGAAGGTAAATATACAAGCAGGTATCAGGCTTCGGGGATCTCAGGGAACAAGCTGGCTTATATCGGAGACAGCAATGGAATATTGAACAGATACACTGCCGTATTCGACAGCTCGATAAGCTATATTGACACAGCCACTCATTACAGGTATTTCATCAAATCCACCCCGGTGACAAACTATGACAGGAATATTCTGCAACAGTCGGTTCTCAACGGTTCGGATGAATATGGTGAAGTTATTTTCAAGGACAGAAAATACAAGTTGAGAAGAGGGAACTCTGCCGGTTCCTCAACACTGCCTGAAAGTGAGTTGCTGAAAACAAATTTCAGGAAGGAGCAGGATAAGGCATACCATAAGGCCGACAGTATTGAGACAATAAGAAAATGGCTTATTGCGGAGGATAAAAAGAGAAGGGACACGCTTACAAAACCTCTTTATGAATACTATACACGTAAGAATGAGCCTATAAACATAAACCATTACATTTTTGAAAAGGAGAAGCAGAATTACTACGAACAGCAATGGCGAAAGAACTATATGAATATTGACCTTGATACGGGGAAAATTAAATTGCCGTTGATAAGGATCTATGAGACATCATTTTACAGCAACTATATTGCAAACCAGATCGATTTTACATTCCTCAACAATTCCTATCAGGTATTCAACGGAGGATCATCGTATTACAATCCGGGGATAAATATGCTGACGAGATTCGGGATCATCGATCTTTTTGAAGATTACCGGCTTACCGCAGGTTTCAGGTTCGCTGGTGACTTTGACAGCAATGAATACCTTCTCAGCTTTGAAAGCCTCAAGGGTAAATTCGACAAACAGTTTATCTTTCACAGGCAGGCCTATTTCAGCTCCGATGGCTATGATCTTTTCAAGACGCATACACACAATGTATACGTTTCATATGCAAAGCCGATAACTCCTGTCCTTGCATTAAGAGGAACCCTTTCGTACAGGTACGACAGGCATGTAACACTTTCACAAGACCGTACCTCGCTTGAAGCAAAAACACTTTCAAAACACTGGGGAGGACTGAAGGGTGAAATTATATATGACAACACAAGAAAAAGGAGTGTCAATATTTATTTTGGGACACGTTTTAAGATCTTCGGAGAATATTATCGGCAGATCCCGGAAAAGAATACCGGCATGTACGTTGTTGGCGGCGATTTCAGGAAATATGTCCGTATTCACAGGGAACTTATCTGGGCAAACCGTTTTGCTGCCAGCACTTCGTTCGGACCAACAAAACTAGTATATTATCTGGGAGGAGTTGACAACTGGATGGGTTATCTCTTTAACAAGTACCCGATGTTCGACCAGTCGATACCTGTTAGTCCGAACCAGAACTATGGATTTCAGGCCATTGCCACAAATATGAGAGGGTTTTCGCAAAATGTCAGGAACGGCAACAGCTTTGCCCTTATCAACAGCGAGATAAGATGGCCCTTCGTGCGTTATTTCGCCGGCCATCCGCTTAAGTCCAATTTCCTTAACAGCCTTCAGGTTGTTGGCTTCTATGACATAGGTTCTGCCTGGACCGGACCGTCTCCCTGGGCAAGTGAAAATGCATATGATACAGAAACTTATCAGAATGGCCCCGTTACGGTGGTTGTTGACTCCAATAAAAAACCGGTTGTATCCGGATTCGGAGCCGGACTGCGGGCCCAGCTTATGGGCTACTTTATCAGGGCCGACTGGGCATGGGGTATTGAGGATGCCTATATCCTGCCAAAAATGTTTTACCTGTCGTTCAGCCTTGATTTTTAATATCTGCCCGTTACCGGTATAGTTTTTGAATTGTCGGGCATAATAACAAATGAGAAGGAAATTGCGAATATTCTTTCTCGTTTGGAAAATTTAGAATAAGTTTGCGGGATATATGCAATTTTAACCAAAAGAGTATAGAAATGGCTTACAAAATCAGTGAAGATTGTACTGCTTGCGGAACATGCATTGATGAATGTCCGGTTGAAGCAATTTCAGAAGGTGATATTTATAAAATTGATCCGGACATTTGCACCGAATGTGGTGCCTGTGCTGATGTCTGCCCCGTAGAGGCAATTCATCCCGAATAAGATTACAATCAAAAAGATCGGGGGTGTCTCAAAACGACACCCTTTTTTATTGCGGATTATATTTTGCCTTTTCCAGTATCTCCTGGATATTTGTATTCTGCATCAATGATTCAAGGGTTTCCTGCCTGTTTTTATTCATATATGACTCTACAATTCTGAAGCCGGTCCAGACTGCCGCCTTCCCCGGAGATTCATTCGTAAAATATGATGTAAACGGGGCTTCCCCCACAAGCTTCCTGATGGTAAACTGATCTGTCTCGAAAATAAGATCATTTTCGACAAGATACTGCCACATAAGATCTTCATTGTTCCTGCAGAACTTCATCTGCCCCGGGGTAAAACCGAAAATAATCTCATCACTTACATCAGGAAGCATGCATTTCTCGAAATATTTCAGCTTCCCTTCATGGATTATTTCGGTGAGGACATTGTCGGCAGAATACCCCATCGACTTTAAATCCCATTCCGATGCAGCCCAGCCATACATGCAGTCAGAAACAATATAATCAGGTGTCATCTTTGCAGCCATATACCTGTAAATCTCAAGCCTCGGATAATACTCACAGTCAGCTCCCAGATACCTGTCAAGACCGATACCGAGGACAGAATCTCCTGTAATTATGCTGTTGTTGAATCCGGTGATGCAGGAATAAACAGCAGGCACCTTCTTCGCTGGGAAATAGTGAACATAATGTCTGAAAGCATTCTCAAGATCATTTTCAATCCTGTTCAGATCGGGATATTTTTCCATAGTCATACGGAAAACATCATAGTTCTGCTTATCGGTACAAAATGCAGTCAGGTTGTTCCCAAATTCCGGATCACTGACTTCACCGGCATTGATCACATAACCGAAAAGCCTGAAGAATGTTCCGTATTTCTTTTCCAGCCATGGCACTTTTGCCGCTATTACATCCGGATCAAGGCTGAAAAGATCTTTTTCAAGCCGTAAGATCTCAATATTCACACCTGAACCAGAAAGCCTTATCCTGTAAGGATCCTGTTTGCATGAAGCAATGATCAGCAAAACAAAAAAAAACGCAAAAACGGACCTGTATTTACTTTTCATGATTTCCTATTACATGACGAAAATAGATACTTTTGATTTAATACAGCAAAAGAAACGCAACACTTTCTTGTATTATTATTTGCTAATTTTGGATATTGCCAAAGGTTGCGGATAAATGCTTAAGGTCAAACCTCAAAAACGAAAATTATGTCACTCATTATAAAGATGAAAGGAAAGGGAACAATCCTTCTTTTCTTAGTGGCTGTGTTGCTTCCATTCAGAAGCACCGTGGCTCAGGAATGGCATTTTGGAATCATGGCGACCCCTGCCATTTCATGGTTCAAAACCGACATCAGTGAAGTAAGAAACTCGGGAGCCAGGGCCGGTTTTATACTGAACGCTTTTTTGGAAAAGAACCTGAAAGACAACTGGTATTTCAGCGGAGGACTGGCATTTATGAACACCGGGGCAAGATTGAAATATACAGAACCTACATATTTCAGGTTTCCCGGCTATACCTCAATAATAGGCGCCGGCAAAACAATAGTATACAACATGCAGTATCTTTCGGCTCCTGTCGAAATAAAGATAAAGACACCTCCATCGGGTAATCTTGTATATTACGGCGGCTTTGGACTCGATCCGAAAGTTGTGATCCGCGGGACCGCCGACATTCCTTCAATTGACATAGAAGGTGAAAATGCCAGAGATGAAATTGAAAGGTTCAATGTCGGGTACCATTTTACCGGCGGACTTGAATACGAGACGCGTGGAAGCATTTCATTCATTCTGGGGCTTGCTTACGAAAGCAACATTTTTGACACAACCAAAGATAATGACGGCCAGGTAATTGACAGGGCCGTTCAGAAGCTGATCAGGTTTATTTTCGGTATTAAATTCTGAATTAACATTATGCGGATAACTATTGCGCAACTGAATTATAAGGTTGGGGATTTTGAAGGGAACCGCGACCTCATCTGCAAAGCCATCGACAGGGCAAAATCGGAAGGCTCCGATCTCGTGATTTTTTCAGAGTTATGCATAACGGGCTATCCTCCTATGGATCTCCTCGATCGTGTTGACTTCGTGGAAAAATGCAGCCAAACCGTGGAAGAAATTGCCAGGCACTGTGAGGGAATAAGCGCAATTGTGGGGTCTCCAACATTTAATACAGGCAGCGAAGGTAAAAAACTCTACAATTCAGCTCTTCTGATTTCAGAGGGAAGGATAATTTTCAGAACCAACAAGGCGTTGCTGCCTACTTACGATATTTTCGATGAATACCGTTATTTTGAACCTGAACAGACATTCCCGGTTACGGAATTCATGGGAATCAGGATCGCACTTACAATTTGCGAGGATCTCTGGGACGAACAGCCGTTCGACAATAAATTTGAAAAATCAAGGCTGTACACAATTTCTCCAATGGACGAACTTGCAAAACAGAATCCTGATCTGATAATAAATATTTCGGCTTCACCATTTTCGTTCAGAAAGGTGGAAGCCAAAAAGATGATATTCATTTCGAAGGCTGTAAAGCATAAGATACCTGTCATAACCTGCAATCAATGCGGTGCAAATACCGAACTTATTTTCGACGGAGCATCACTGTTGATAAATCAGAACGGGGAGATATACAAACAGCTTGACTATTTCAGGGAAACGATTTTTACATTCGGTCTCGAAGATCTGAGATCAGGTACAATATTAAACAAAGAAAAAAGACATGATCCCGTTTTCCTCATACATGAGGCGCTTATCACCGGCATAAGGGATTATTTTCACAAGTCAGGTTTTAAAAAATGCATCATAGGACTTTCGGGAGGCATTGATTCTGCCGTTGTCGCATGCCTGGCCCGGGAAGCCCTTGGAGGTGAAAACGTTATGGCCCTTCTTCTCCCATCAAGATATTCTTCAGAACATTCAATAACCGATTCAGTTGTGCTTGCCCGGAATATTGGAATCAATTATGAGATAATCAGTATCGAAAAGCCATTTTCAGCCTTTGAAGAAGCTCTTGCCCCTTCTTTTAAAGGAAGAAAGCCCGATATCACCGAAGAAAACATCCAGGCAAGGATCAGGGCAGTATTTCTGATGGCCTTTTCAAACAAGTTCGGGCATATACTTCTCAACACTTCTAATAAAAGCGAAGCTGCAGTAGGTTATGGAACCCTTTACGGTGACATGGCGGGAGGATTGTCGGTAATAGGCGATGTTTATAAGACCGATGTCTACAGGCTGGCTGAATATATAAACAGGAACAGGGAAATAATTCCTGTTAACATCCTGAAGAAAGCACCTTCAGCAGAACTCAGGCCGGGCCAGTATGATACCGATTCACTCCCGGAATATCCGGTGCTTGATTCGATTCTCTATCAGTATATAGAGCTTCAGAAACCGGCAAGGGAGATAACGGTTGAAGGACAGGATCCGGTTCTGGTACAGAGAGTACTGAACATGATAAACAGAAACGAATACAAAAGATACCAGGCGCCACCTGTTTTAAGGATCTCTTCAAAATCGTTCGGTGACGGCAGGAAAATGCCGGTAGTTGCAAAATATTAGGTTTACTGACCAATCACAAGTATCTGTCAGTTAATCTGTTAAAAAATGTTAATTTAACATTTAAGAAATTCTTTTGTTATCTTTGGGATATCTTTCTTCTATTAAATCATGCATTATAAAGATCCATACATAGAGATTTGTATTGAAGGGGCATCATCGGTTTTAAGAGGTCTGACCCAGCAGGAGAAGGAAATACTCGACCAGCACCACTCTGTAAGCACATTCAGAAAGGGGGAGACAATTGTCGGCGAGAACAGCAAACCGCGCGGGATAATCTGTCTTGTTTCCGGAAAAGCAAAACTTTTCAAGGCCGGTGCCGGTAACAGGGAACAGATAATAAAACTTGTCAGGCCTCAGAATTTTATCAGTTACAGATCGCTTTTTTCTGATAACTCATTCCCTTTCAACGTTGTTGCACTTGAAGAATCGGCTGTTGTCGTATTTGAAAAACATGCCATGTCGCGGCTGCTCAGGCAGAACGGCGAACTTGCCGTCAGATTCATTAAAACGGTATCTGAAGATCTTGTATTTACATACAACAGGCTGGTGTCGCTTACACAGAAGCATGTAAGGGGAAGGGTTGCCGAGTCAATTCTTCTCATGATGGAGACCTTCGGCCTGGCTGCCGACGGAAAGACGCTGAAGGCAATGCTTTCGAGAGAAGATATTGCACATCTTTCAAACATGACAACATCCAATGCCATAAGGACCCTGTCAGGTTTTGCCAGTGAGCATATCATTGAACTGGATGGGAGGAAAATTATGGTGATCGATCAGAAGAAGCTTGAAGCAATAAGCGAATCAGGGCAGTAAAAGGGAATCACTCGCGGTAGAAAACTCGTTTTACCCTCCCCGGTATTGAGGTAAGGATCTCATAAGGTATAGTCTCGCATTGCTTTGCAATTTCACCTATAGGTATGTTCGGTCCGAATATTTCGGCCTCATCGCCTTCGGAGGCATCAATTCCGGTTACATCTGCCATGCAGAGATCCATGCAGATCTTCCCTATTATGGGAACTTTTGAGCCGTTGATGAACAGGTTTCCCTTTCTGTTCCCGAGCCTTCTGTTTAGTCCGTCGGCATATCCTACCGGAAGAATTGCAATATTCCTGTCGCTGTCTGACCTGTCGGTAAATCCATATCCGACAGCTTCTCCGGCAGGGATCATTTTTATCTGTATTATCCTGGTCTTGAAACGACTCACAGGTCTCATCGTAATGCCTTCATATTTTTCGGCGCCATAGATTCCGATGCCGGGTCTTACCATATCGAACTGATATTGCGGGAATCTGACTATGCCGGCTGTATTAAGGAGATGCTTAAGGAACGAGTAACCAATGCCCGATCTGATCCTTTCAGCGGTTGAAATGAAAAGTGAAGCCTGCCGGTGCGTTATTTCATCAAATGAAGGATCGTCGGCAGCGGCAAGGTGTGAGAATACTGACTTTATCTTTACACACGACAGTTCCTTCACCCTTTTAATCAGTCTGTCAATATCGTCCGGCATAAATCCGAGCCTGTGCATTCCGGTATCAATTTTTATATGAACAGGATAATTGTAAAGTCCGTACTTTGAGGCAGCATCGGCAAAACGTTCCAGGCTCTGGAAGCTGTAAATCTCAGGTTCCAGATTATTCTGTATCATAACAGCTCCCGACGAAATATCGGGATTCATCACAATAACAGGGATTGTCACACCGGCCTTTCTGAGCTCAACCCCTTCATCGGTGTTTGCCACGCCAAGATAACTGACCCTGTGGTATTCCAGCAACCCTGAAATTTCCGAAGGGCCTGATCCATATGCAAAAGCCTTGACCATAACCATTATGCGTGTTCCGGGATTCAGATTCTTCCTTACCTCGTTCAGGTTTTCAGAAATAGCATCGAGGTTTATTTCAAGGACAGTAATATGGACCTGCTGTTCAAGAAGCCTGGCAATCCGTTCAAGCTCAAAAACCCTTGCTCCCTTTAGCAGTACAACCTCGTTATTGAAATTCTGGCTGTTAAAGTTGTGAATAAAATCATCTGTCGAATAAAAGAATTTCGCCTCCTCATCAAAAAGAGAACTGTTTTTCATCAGGGCACGGCCTATGCCGATGAATTTATCTATCCCTGTTTTTCTGACGAGGGCTGCGACTTCGGAATACAGTTCCTTTTCCTCCCTGCCGCTCTGGATAAAATCTGACAGAATAAGAGTGGTCCTGCGGTTATTCTGGGTTTTAAGGTATTCAAGTGCCAGTTTCAGTGAGCCGGGATCTGAATTATAATAGTCTTCGATCAGTTGGCAGTTGTTTATTCCTTCCTTCAGTTCCATACGCATTGCAACTGAAACAAGCCCGGCCAGTCCGGCTACGATATTTTCAACCGGCAGACCCACTGTAAGGCAGGCTGAGGCTACTGTAACCGCGTTTTCAATTGAAGCCCTGTCCCTGAAGGGGATCACGGCGCTTATCATGCTGCCTTTGTATGTAAATTTCAGATGTGTACCTTCACTCCCCTGGCTGCTCATTTCAACAAACACCCTGGCTCCCCTGTTTGTGAATGACCAGTCAGTCAGATTCTTCTCTCTCAGAACCGGATCCTCAAGGATTGCCTCCCTGATGATGGGAGAATCACTGCTGTAAATTAGTGACTTTGCGTTTGCGAATAACCTGAGTTTTTCCTTTGCCTTTGTTCTGATATCCGGAAAATTCTCACTGTGCGCATCGCCTATGTTCGTAATGATCCCGATATCAGGATCGATCACTTTTCTCAGCTTTTCCATCTCACCGGGCAATGAAATACCGGCTTCAAATATCCCGAACTTATAAAGCGGATCGAGCTTCCAGACTGAAAGAGGAACCCCTATCTGCGAATTATAGCTTTTGGGGCTCCTGACAACAGGATAAACACGGCCAAGAACATCTGCAAGCCATTCTTTAACAATGGTTTTGCCTGCACTTCCGGTAACAGCAAAAACGACCGATCCGAACAGGGCTCTTTTGGCAGCGGCCAGAAGCTGAAGGGCATCAATACTGTTCTGGCAAATTATAAAGGAAGCATCGGGATAAAGATCAGGATTCCCGGGAAGCTGACTGGCAATAAAAACCTTTACTCCCCTGCGGTATAAATTATCAATATATTTATGTCCGTCGTGGTTAACCCCTTTTATTGCAACAAATGCAGCATTTTCAGTGTAACTAACATGCCTGCTGTCGGTAAGAAGTTCCCTGACGATTGGATCAGGCGGCCCTGTCAACTTTCCGCCTGTAAGCCGGGCAATATCTGATACTGTAAAATCCAATTTACTTACTTTTTAAGGATTTATTAAAGCAATTTCTGCAAAGTGGCTCATATTTATCCTTTTCACCAAGAAGTACGACCTGTTCCTCTTCGGATTTTCTGAATGAATATTGGGCAAGATTACCGCACCGCATGCATATTGCATGGACTTTGGTAATGAATTCTGCCACACAAAGAAGTTTCGGTATGGGGCCGAAAGGGTTTCCCATGAAATCCATATCCAGACCGGCGACGATGACCCTTATCCCTTCATCAGCCAGTGAATTGCAGACTTCAATAACAGATTCATCGAAAAACTGTGCTTCGTCTATCCCAACAACATCCACATCTCCGGCAAGCAGCAATATTGACCCGGCATTCTCGACAGGTGTTGAAACAATTGATTTCTCATCATGTGAAACGACCCATTTCTCAGAATATCTGTTGTCGAGGGAAGGTTTGAATATTTCCACCTTCAGCCCTGCAAACTGAGCCCGGCGCAACCTCCTGATCAGTTCCTCGGTTTTCCCCGAGAACATCGAACCGGTGATGACCTCTATTGACCCTCTTCTGCCTTCTGACCTGCCCAGATTCTCAAGAAAATCCATAACCTTTATATCCTTCCGCGGATGCTAAATACCGGGTATTTGCGTTAAGACTTATATAATAATATTTACTTTTGCAAAGTAAGAAAATGCTTTGTTATTAATGCATCAAAACCGATGGAATTAAAGAATACTATTGACATTATAATTAAGGATCTCAATGAAGCGCGGGAAATCATCGACGATCTCAAGAAATATCCCGGAGTTCCTGAACTGCAGGTCGAACTGGCAAAGGCTAAGTGCAAAAGCGCCGCCGAGGTAATAGCACTTTTCAAGTCTGTTCCCGTCGCGCGTCCGGAAGCAGGGGAATCAATGCCTGTCAGGGAAGAGGTGAGCGGAAAGAAAGAAGAAAGGGAGCCTGTCAAACCTGTCAGGGAATACCAACCTCCGGTTGTTGATCAAAGGGCCGCAAGGGGAACTATAAATCCTGAACCTGAAATTGTCGTTCCTCCTTCAGAGCCGGTTGTAAAATCTGCTCCGCGACAAAAAAAAATATCGGAGACTCTGATAATTGCCGATCAGTTTTCACAGCCTGCAAGCTTCAATGAAGAACTCGGAAGTCATAAACATGAAGATGATGTTCACGAACTTATAAGGACCTTACCGCTTTCGAGCCTTTCCGATGCAATTGGCATAAACGACAAATTCCTGTTTGTAAGGGAGATATTTAACGGAAACCAGGATGCCTATAATCAGGCGATGCAAAAGCTCGAAACGGCAGGCAGCCTTTCCGATGCAAGGGCTATCATCGCCGGCTATACCGGAGAAGACAATGAAAATGAAGCCGTAAAACAATTAATGGATCTCATAAAACGAAAGTTCCCATCGCATGAGTAAACTATACCTGGTCCCGACTCCTATAGGCAACCTCAGGGACATCACCTACCGTGCCGTTGAGATACTTGGAAGCGTGGACCTCATACTGGCTGAGGATACCCGGCAGGCTTCAAAGCTGCTGAAACATTACAGCATAACGACTCCGGTAAGGTCACATCATAAATTCAACGAACATCAGAGCGTGGATGCAATTTGTTCAAGAATTCTTTCAGGAACGGATGTTGCTCTTATTTCAGATGCCGGAACGCCTGGCATCTCCGACCCGGGTTTTCTCCTGGTAAGGGCCTGTTTAACAAGGAATATTGAAGTTGAGACATTGCCTGGTCCGTCAGCTTTTCTGCCTGCTCTTGTGAATTCGGGGCTCCCGTGCGACAAATTTTGTTTTGAAGGATTTCTTCCTCCGAAAAAAGGAAGGACAAAAAGGCTCACATTTCTTGCTTCAGAAGAAAGAACAATGGTATTTTATGAATCGCCTTACAAGCTTTTGAGAACCCTTGATGACCTGTCGTCAGCCTTTGGGCCCGACAGGAAAGCATGCGTTTCGCGTGAACTGACAAAAATCTATGAGGAAAACATCAGGGGTACGCTCGATGAGGTTTCACGGCATTACAAAGCACATGCTCCAAAAGGGGAAATAGTAATAATTGTTGCCGGGAAAGAAAACTGACAAATGATCCGCAAAAGCAAAAAAGCATGATCCCCTCTTCTGTCAAAATAATGCTGAAAAGACCGGGTCAGATGTTCGTGTTTCTGATCATGCTTTCGCCTTTTGCATCGGGACAGACACTTAACGGAAAGATCACGGACATTTCCGGTCAGCCTGTGCCTTATGCCACAGTCTATATTCAGGAGCTGAAGTATGGAACAACATCAAACACAAAGGGAGATTATGAACTAAAACTTCCAATGGGTAACTATACCGTAAGTTATCAGAGTCTTGGCTTTGAGCCTGTCTCTGAAAGCATTACCATTGCAGATGCCGCGGTTACCAGGAATATTGTCCTGCCTGAGCAGATATACGACATACCCGAAGTGAGGGTTTCTCCTTCAGGCGAGGATCCGGCGATGTTCATAATGAGAAAGGTAATCGGGCTTGCTCAGTATTATCTCAATTTCATTAATTATTACAAGGCCGATGTCTATCTTAAAGGGAACCTCTGTATAAGAAACATACCAAGGCTTTTCGAACGGTCGGTGAGAATGAGAAGCTCCGAAAACAATGTCTCGGTTTCATCGGGCAGAAAATCCCGTGATCAGCAGGGAAGAATAAAAGAAGGAGACACGTATCTTATGGAATCGTACAATGAAATTGAGTTTACGGCTCCCGACAGGTATGTTCAGAAAGTAATATCCTTTAATTCCTCATTCCCTGAGCAGGGCAACGAGGTGTCGCCCATGGAATATATACAGGCAAGCTTCTACCAGCCCGTCCTTGCCGACATGGCCATCTCTCCGCTTTCGCCCCAGGCCTTCTCACATTACAACTTCAGATATCGGGGCGCCTCACTGCAGGGTGATTATACAATAAACAAAATTGAGGTTATCCCGAAAAGGAAAAGCCAGCAACTATTCAAAGGGACGATTTACATTGTGGAGGATCTGTGGTGCCTTCACAGCCTTGATCTGGTAAACGAGAATTTTGCCGGAGACATCAGGGTGCGCGAGCTTTATATCCCCGTGAAAGAGGATATCTGGATGCCTGTCAGTCATCAGTTTGATATCGGTCTGAGCGTCTTTGGATTCAAAGCTGATGTCGGCTATACAAGTTCGGTGAAATATCTTGATGTAAAACAGAATGAGAGACTTCAGAAACCGGGGGATATTATTACCGGTTTTGCCGGAAGTTATTTCCAGGATACTGTTAAATCAGGAACAAAAAAAGAAATAGCAAGGATACTGAATAAAGATGAGCTGTCAAACCGGGATATGGTAAGGCTTTCAAGACTGATGAGAAAGGAAACCGCGGAAAACCGTCCCGACAGCGTCAAAAGCCTTGAGATAAAAGACAATACAGTCAGGACCATTGAAAAGGATGCTGCAGGAAAAGACAGCGCATATTGGGCCTCGGTCAGGCCAATACCACTTTCTGACATTGAATTGAAAAGCCTGCAAAAAAGCGACAGTATACTGTCAAATAAGGATAGCATGCCGGGGACGAGCCAAAGGGATTCACTTCCGGAAAAAGGAGGTGGCAAACCAAATACATCCCGGAGAAGCCTGCATGATTTATTTTCGGGCCGGACATGGTCCGACACCACGGGTTTCAGTTTTACATTCGGCGGACTTGCCGACCTGAACAATCTCAGCTTTAACACTGTCGACGGGTTCGTTTATGGCATCGATTTCAGGATAAACAAAAGGATCGACAAAAGGAAAAGCCTGGCTTTCTATCCTGATATAAGGTACGCCTTCAGCAGGGGAAGCCTTCTGTGGCGGATGAATGCCAACTACAGGGTTAACAGTGGAAACCGGCAGCAGTACTATTTCCGGTCAGGGATGGCAAGCAGGGATATCGGTACCGGAGGAGGGATAAATCCGTTTATCAACAGCCTCTCATCGCTTCTTCTTAAAAAGAACTATCTGAAGCTTTATGAAAGCAGGTATCTTACTCTTGGGTATGAGACAGATCTTAAAAGCGGGATAAGGTTTGAGTTTTCGGCAGGTTTTGAAAACAGGAAGGTACTTGAGAATAACACCTCTTTCTCTGTTTTCAGTAACGGCAGGGAATATATGGATAACAAGCCTCAGAATGAATACCTGAATGCGGGAGGCAATGAGGCAAATTACCTCCGCGACATGAAGCATTTCGAAATTGTAACAAATGTTACATTTACTCCCTGGCAGCAATACAGGATGGTGAACGGCACAAGGATACCTCAGGGGTCAGACCGGCCCGTGTTCAAGCTTACATGGAAGCATGGACTGAACCAGGATCTTCAGGCGCCTGATTCTTACAGTCATTTCGACATGTTCAGGTTTGAAGTGTCTCAGAACAGGGGAACCGGAGCTTTCAGCGAAATAAGATGGAACGTAAGGGCCGGAGGATTTGCTGATAACAGGAAATTATCATATTACGATTTCTTCCATTTCAATGCCCAGCCTTTTCCGATAGCTTTAAATGACTACGATGATGCTTTCATGATACCCTCCTTCTACACATTGAGCACACCGGAATTCTTTGGGGAGGCACATCTGAAATATACAGCTCCGTACCTCCTTTTAAAACTTTTGCCCGGACTGAGCAATACACTGATAAGGGAGAACATCTCCATCGGGTATCTGGGATCGAGGTTCCATACGAATTATTTTGAAGCCGGCTACAGCCTTAGTGAGATCTTCCTTCTTGGTGAAGCAGGAATTTTCGCAGGATTTGACGATTTCAGGTTCCGTGCTGCGGGGTTAAGGTTTAAACTGAGATTTAATTAAAAGAGGAGAGCTGCATAAGTCTTCCTCAACCGCAAAGAATTAGTCGGGTTCTCAAAGCAATAAACAATTTACATATTTGTCTTTCAAGAACTTACACAAAGAGACACGAAGATATCACAGAGAGCCACCCTGAAATCACCATGAGATACCGTGAAATCACCAAATGATAAAGATTCAGGCATATTAACCCTGTGAGCCCGGTGGCCCTCCGTGAGATTTGTGCAAGTTATGAAGATCTTTTATACGAAGGGAGGTTCATTGAGCAGGTCAGCTTCCTGGTCGAAGCCATTACCGCTTCTCCGGAAGTTATCATGGTTCATCTTTGAACCGAGGGTGATGCTCTGGGAACCTTCCCTCAACTCCTGCATCCCGTCGACATCAAAATCTTCAATATCAACAAACTGGGCCCTTTCCTCACGGAACCTTAGGCGGACATCATCCACAGGACCGTTACGGTTCTTTGCAAGGATGATCTCGGCAATACCTCTTGTTGAACTGCCATCCTCAAACGTAGGGATCCCGAATTTCTCCTGGCGGTGAATAAAGACGACCATGTCGGCGTCCTGTTCAATGGCTCCTGATTCCCTGAGGTCGGAAAGAAGAGGTCTTTTCGTGCCACCCCTCATTTCCACCGAACGGTTAAGCTGTGACAGGGCTAATATTGGGACATTCAGCTCCTTGGCAATACTTTTCAGTGATCTCGAGATGTTGCTGACCTCCTGTTCCCGGCTTCCTGCATTTTCCGGACCCGACATCAGCTGAAGATAGTCGACGATCACTATATCCAGCTTTCGCTGGGCCATCAGCCGTCTGCATTTTGCCCTAAGCTCAAAAATTGAGATTGCCGGTGTATCATCAATATATATCGGAGCCTGTACAAGCTTCCTGATTCTTGTATCGAGCTGTTTCCATTCCTCCTCATTAAGACGTCCATTCTTTATCTTGTCGCCCGGAATATCCGTTTCAGCGATTATCAGGCGGTTAACAAGCTGTACCGACGACATCTCACACGAAAATATTGCCACGCTTTTATTGTGTTCGACTGCCATGTTGCGTGCCATTGAAAGTGCAAATGCAGTTTTTCCCATTGAAGGGCGTGCTGCAATAATAACAAGGTCAGCTTTCTGCCATCCTGACGTCAGCCTGTCGAGTTTCGTGAATCCCGACGGGATTCCCACAAGGGCATCTTCTCTTTTGCCTGCTTCCTCGATTTCCCTTATAGCCTCCTTTATTACCATGTTAATCGGAGCGACTTCCCGCTTTATGTTTCCCTCAGCGATCTGGAAAAGCTCGTTTTCGGAGAAATCGAGCAATTCGGTTACATCAATGGAATCATCGAACGATCTGTTCTGGATCTCGGTTGAAACTCTTATAAGCTCTCGCTGGATATATTTCTGCGCCACTATCCTGGCATGATAATCTACGTTTGCTGCCGAGACAACCTTGGAGGTAAGCTGGGTCAGATATACGGGGCCGCCTACGCTGTCAAGCTCATTATGGGAACGAAGTTCCTCGGTCACTGTATAAAGGTCGACAGGATATTCCTTTGCATTAAGGTCGAGTACGGCCTTGAATATCTTCTGATGCGCTTCCTTGTAAAAACTTGCAGGTTTCAGAATATCCAGGATCGTAATAACTGCCTCTTTCTCCAGCATTATAGCCCCGAGGACTGCTTCTTCCATATCCAACGCCTGAGGAGGGACCTTACCGAAATCGGGTAAGGCGGCAACCACCGGCCTTGAACTTTGCTTTTGTCTTACCATCAATTCTACTCTTCTGATTTACTGATACATAAAAGAAGGATTCATCCTTCTTTCAGGACTGACCAAAGGTAAAAATATCGAAATGATTAAAATGAAAAGGACTTTTTTCTTACAAACATTTTGATGTTTAAAAATTGTTCAAAAAAACAAAATACAGGTTAACAGAACAAATATTCAAACCTAATGATAAATTTGTATTAAATACAATCAGATGCTTGTTTTCCCAAAAGCAAAGATAAACCTGGGGTTGAACATCACCGGAAGGCGTGACGACGGTTATCATGATATAGAGACCATCTTCTATCCTGTGGGCCTTTGTGATGCGCTTGAGGCAGTGGCCGGAGAAGGAGGATCTGAAACAGATATCCTTAACGTTACGGGTTACAGGCTAAAGGTGGCCCCGGAAGACAATATTGCCCTAAAAGCCATTAAGATACTGAGGCAGCACAGGCCTTTCCCGATGCTCAGGATAAACCTGCATAAAGTCATTCCTGCAGGAGCAGGTCTGGGAGGAGGATCATCGGATGCAGCGTGCATGCTCAGGATAATTGACAGGATGTTCAGTCTCAACATTCCTGATGAGACTCTTAAAGAGATTGCCCTGCAGCTCGGAAGCGACTGTCCGTTTTTCATCGACAGCCGCCCGTCATTTGCAAAGGGCCGCGGTGAAATTCTTGAACCTGTTGCCCCGGTCCTTAAAGGATTCCACATCGTTCTCTTAAATCCGGGTATTCAGGTGAGTACAAGAGAAGCGTACGAGAGCTGTGAGCCCTCTGTTCCCGACAATTCTTTAAAGGATCTTGTAAACAGGCCTGTCGGGGAATGGAAAAACCTAATAGGAAACGATTTTGAAAAGACGGTTTTCAGGAAATATCCCCTTATTGGCGATTTAAAAGCAGCGCTTTACAGTTCCGGCAGCCTTTACAGTTCGATGTCGGGCAGCGGATCAACCGTTTACGGGATATTTGCCGGAAAACCTTCCATCCCAGACCGGCTCCGCGACTATGTTATATTTTCAGGAACTCTCTGATCCTATTTCATCTCGATCAGTTTCGTGCCTTTTGCGACCCTGTTTCCCCTGCTTACAAATATCTTCTTAACTGTCCCGTCGATTGCGCTTTTAAGCTTATTCTGCATCTTCATGGCATCAAGTATCATAAGGTCTTCGCCTTTCTTTACCTCCTGTCCTTCCCTGACCATTATGTCGAGGACCGTTCCGGGGATGTAGCTCAGGATAATTCTTTGATCAGCCTTTTGATAAGGCTTTCTGCTCATGAACTTATTACTCAGCCTTGTTTTGTAAACGATTGAGTTTATATTGAGTGTTCCGAGGTTTTCAAATTCCTTCATAATCAGTAACGTTTATTTCACAGGAAAAACTAAAATGGTGGCAAGCCGTGCTTCTTTTCAGGCATCTGGACATTCTTGTTTTCTGATACTTCAATAGCATGCAGGAGAAAGCGCCGTGTTTCCTTTGGTTCAATTACAGCATCAACATATCCTTTGGCTGCAGCCACGTATGGATTTGCAAATTTAGCCTTGTATTCTTCAACCTTTTTCTTCCTCATTCCGTCGGGATCATCTGACGACATAATTTCTTTTCGAAAGATAATGTTTGCAGCTCCTTCGGGACCCATCACGGCAATTTCAGCTGTCGGCCAGGCAAATACAAAATCGGCTCTCAGGTGCCTTGAGCTCATGGCGATATAGCCTCCGCCGTAAGCCTTTCTGAGGATGACAGTGAGTTTTGGCACTGTGGCCTCGCTGTAGGCATAAAGCACCTTGGCCCCGTGCCTGATAACTCCGGCATGTTCCTGATCGACACCAGGCAGATAACCAGGGAGGTCAACAAGAGTGACGATTGGAATGTTAAAGGCATCGCAGTACCTTATAAAGCGGGCAGCCTTGTCAGATGAATCCACATCGAGGACCCCTGCCATCTCAAGCGGCTGATTTGCAACAAATCCTGTTGTTCTGCCGCCAAGCCTGCCAAAACCAATAACTATGTTTCTGGCATATAATTCCATTATCTCAAAAAAGTCGGATTTATCAACGATGGATCTGATAACATCCTTTACATCATACGGAAGGGTGGGGTCGTCAGGCACTATCTTTTCAGGATCAAAGTCACCGTCAGGTTCTGCCGGTTCGAGCGGCATTGCTTTTCTGCTGTTATTCCATGGGATGAATGAAATAAGTCTCTTTATCTGTTCGAAACATTCATCCTCGCTGTGTGCAAAAAAATGAGCATTCCCGGTAATCTCACTGTGAACCCTGGCGCCTCCAAGCTCTTCCATGGATATTTCCTCTCCCAACACTGTCTTTATTACTTCAGGCCCGGTGATGAACATCTTTGATATGTTATCGACAACAAAAACAAAGTCCATAAGTGCAGGCGAGTATACAGCACCTCCGGCACAGGGGCCGAGGATAACTGATATCTGGGGAATGACACCGCTGGAGATAGTGTTTCTGAAGAAAATTTCACCATAGCCGGCGAGCGAATTTACTCCTTCCTGAATTCTTGCCCCGCCTGAATCATTTATCCCGATCAGTGGTATTCTCATTTTCAGGGCATGGTCCATAATCTTTGCTATCTTTCGTGAATGCATCAGGCCAAGGGAACCTCCCGCCACAGTGAAATCCTGTGCAAAAACAGCCACAGGGGCGCCGTCAATGGTACCGGAGCCGATTATCACGCCGTCACTGGGAAGCGACTTTTTGTCCATATCAAAATCGCGGGCATCATGTTCAACGAACATATCATACTCCATGAAAGAGTCCTTGTCGAGAAGAGCCATAATACGCTCACGGGCGGTTCTTTTTCCCATTGCCTTCTGTTTCTCGATTGCCTGTTCACCGCCTCCCATAAGAATCTTTTCCCTTTTCTCATGGAGCTCACGGATTTTCTTATTTACTGCCATAAAGAATATTTTAAATCAGTTTATTTTAAAAGGAGGATCAAATTTACACTTTTCAGCCGGTAAGCCTGACCTATTTCGGGGCAAGTTTGTACAATACAATTGAAATAAAAGCATAAATGATATTGGGTATCCACATTGCAAGCATGGGCTCGAGGTTGCCCTTCAGGGAAAACTGGGATGCAAACTGCATAAACAGGATATATGAAAAACTCAGGGCCAGTCCGATCCCGATGTTCATCCCGATTCCGCCCCTGACCTTTCGTGAAGAAAGAGACACCCCTATCAGTGTTAAAATAAAGACCGCAAAAGGATTTGCTATGCGCCTGTGCTTTTCAATAAGAAACATCTTCAGCTCATCTGAGCCCTGAAGCCTCAGTTGGTTAATATAATCATTCAGTTCTTTATATGTCATGGTCCCCACAACGCCTTTCCCGTACGAAAAATCCGACGGTTTAATTGTAAGGGTAGTGTCAATCCGGTCTCCCGATGAGATAATGTCTTCCTTGTCGGTGATCCTGCGGAGATTATAATTCACGATGATCCATTTATGAGATGCCGTATCATATCTTATCAGGTTAGCCGCCAGCTTTGATTCAAGTTTCCCGTCATCATTGAACTTTTCAAGAGTGACATTCCTTCCGGCCTGACTGACGGGGTTATATGACTCCATATAAATCAGGACATTGGGGTAAACCTGCCTGTGTATATTCATGACCGGGACCCTCCTGTTTGTCGGTCTGTAGTATTTATCCTCGAAATTAATCCTGTTTAGGTTTGCAGTAGGTATCACAAAGTTTGTCAGAACTAAGGTGAAGATTGCAATGACGAGTGATGAAAGGAAATACGGCCACATCATCCTTCTGAAGCTCATCCCGCTGTTAAGTATTGCAATAATCTCGGTATTGGCCGCCATTTTTGATGTGAAAAAAATAACAGCGATAAAGACAAAGAGAGGAGCAAAAAGTGTGGCAAAATACGGAATGAAATTCAGGTAATAATCAAAAATTATTGCCTTTACAGGGGCATCCTTTTCCATGAAGTTATCGATTTTCTCGGCAAAATCGAAAACCACGGCAATAGTCATGATCATTAACAGGCTGAAAAAGAAAGTCCCAAGGAATTTCCTGATGATATACCAGTCGATAATCCTGACTTTCAGTGAACTCACAGCCGTTCCGACACTTTGATAGTCATTTTTTCCTTCCATTTTCTGAAATTTCCTTCTTCAATTTTCTTCCTTGCTTCGGAAACCAGCATGAGATAGAATGCAAGGTTATGAATACTGGCTATCTGTGAGCCGAGTATCTCACCTGATATTATCAGATGACGAAGATACGCTTTTGAATAATATCTGCTTACTGCCGAGGGCCCTGACGGATCGACCGGGCTGAAATCGTCGGCCCATTTTTTGTTTTTTATATTTAATATTCCCTCGCTTGTAAAAAGCATTCCATTACGGCCGTTCCGTGTCGGCATCACACAGTCGAACATATCAATGCCTCGCTCGATGGCCTCAAGAAGATTGGCAGGCGTTCCGACACCCATCAGATAACGTGGTTTATCCTCAGGAAGAATTTCATTGACAACTTCAATGATCCTGTACATGTCCTCGGCAGGTTCACCGACAGACAGTCCGCCGATGGCATTACCTGCCATGTTCACGGAGGCAGCCTTTTCAGCGGAGATTTTCCTGAGGTCGTCAAAAGTGCTTCCCTGGACGATCGGAAAAAGAAGCTGATCATGGCCCCAGAGCGGTTCTGTTTCATAGTATCTCTTAACCGCCCTTTCGAGCCATTTATGAGTCAGCACCACCGATTTCTCCGCATATTTTCTGTCACACGGGAACGGGGCGCATTCATCAAGCACCATCATTATATCAGCACCTATGATCCGCTGGATGTCAACAGTGTTCTCAGGTGTGAAGATATGGGTTGAGCCATCAATGTGTGACTTAAAAACAGCACCTTCTTCGGTCAGCTTTCTGTTTTCCGAAAGCGAAAACACCTGGTATCCTCCGCTGTCGGTAAGTATAGGCCTCGGCCAGTTGATGAACCTGTGAAGACCCCCGGCCCTGTTCAGTATGCCGGTGCCCGGACGAAGGTAAAGATGATATGTATTGCCGAGTATTATCTTTGCATCGATCTCATCTATAAGGTCCTGTTGCAGAATGCCTTTTACCGTGCCTGCAGTGCCAACGGGCATGAATATGGGAGTGGGAATATCGCCATGAGCAGTAAGCAGAACGCCGGTCCTTGCCTTTGTGTCCTTATCTCTGCTCTTTATTTTAAACATGACTTCAACTTTTTCCGGAGGCCAAAGGTAATTTATTCATCCGCCTGTTGAAAATAAAGCCTGATTTTTTTGAAGATCCATATTTATTTTATTTAAAGGATGTTGATAATTATGTTTTTGGCATTAAAATTATCTTATTAATATTGCTGCCAATTTTCCAGGTCAGATGACACTACAGGAACATCCTTTTCTTTTAGCTCTCTTAGTAACGTTCGGAATAACCTTTTTAGTCCAGTCTTTCTATTACCTGTATTTTTTCATGGCACCCCTGCTGTTCAGGCATCGGGGGCCATCAGTTTCAAAACCGCCTGTATCTGTCATCATCTGCGCCAGAAATGAAGAAGAGAACCTGAAGGAGTTTCTGCCTGCCGTACTGGAACAGGATTATCCCGATTTTGAAGTGGTTGTGGTAAACGACTGTTCCGATGATGAATCTTTTGAGGTCCTTGGAGAATACCTTAAGAAATATCCTCATCTGAAAGTGACAAACATCCTGAAAGATCCGAAATTCACACATAATAAGAAGTTTGCCCAGTTCATTGGAATAAAGGCCGCCTCAAATGAAATTCTGGTGTTTACTGATGCCGACTGCAGGCCGGAGAGTGGCAAATGGCTCGAGAATATGGTCTCTGGATTCGGCGAGAATATTGATTTTGTACTGGGATATGGCGGATATTTCGCCAGGAAAGGATTACTGAACAAATACATAAGATATGACTGTATGACGATTGCCATGCAATATCTTGGAATGGCAATCAGAGGGCTGCCATACATGGGAGTCGGCAGAAACCTTGCATACAGGCGCTCATTGTTTTTTGAGAAAAAAGGATTCGGCATCCATACTAATCTGGCATCGGGTGACGATGACCTGTTTGTAAACTCAAATGCAAAACGCGAAAATGTTAAGGTTGAATTCAGAAAAGAATCCCATACCCGGTCGGTCCCCTCGGGTTCGGTGAAAGAATTCTACAGGCAGAAAAGAAGGCATCTTACAACAGCCAATTATTACAAGCTGATCGACAAGCTCATATTAATTCTCGAACCTGTCAGCAGGACCCTTTTTTATGCCACCTTCATTATCCTCCTTGCCAATCTCTACGCATGGCCAGTGATACTTGGCGTTTTTCTGCTTAGGCTCATTATACTATACACCGTTTTAATACTTACCGGCAAAAAGCTCAATGAACAGGGATTATTTCCATTTATTCTTATATTTGATTTCCTTTCACCTTTAATCAATGCTGTAATTTATACAGGTAGTCAAAGAAGAGGTTCATCAAATAGCAAATGGAATTAGAAAGCAGCTTATCTGAAAAAGCCAGACAGGATCTTCTGCTGGTGGAACAGGCCAGAAAGGGTAATGAAAAGGCTTTCTCGACACTCCTGAACCGGTATCGCGATTCCATTTATTTCCTGCTGCTGAAAATGGTCAATAACACATTCGATGCTGAAGACCTTACAATTGAGGCTTTCGGTAAAGCCTTCAGGAACCTCGACATGTTCACTCCTGAATTTGCTTTCAGTACATGGCTTTTCAAAATCGCCACAAATAACTGCATCGATTTTATCAGAAAGAAGCAGCTTATACCGGGTCCGATCGATCAGTTACAGGATGATCAGGACGATATGACTGTCAACCTCCAGTCGGATCTTCCTGACCCGGAGGAATCTCTTATTAACGATCAGAAAATTGCAGTCCTCAGATCCATCGTCAACCAACTCGAACCAAGGTACAGGAAGCTGATTGAATTGAGATACTATAAGGAATACTCCTACGAAGAGATCGCCGTTGAGATGAAACTTCCAATCGGTACTGTAAAAGCCCAGCTTTACCGTGCAAAGACCCTTCTCTATAACATATTTACAAAAACCGGGAACAGGTAGTGACTGAGATAATTACACGATATTTCCCCGACCTCACGGAAATTCAGGCTGACAGGTTTTCCAGGCTTCTCGGAATATACAGGAACTGGAACAGCAGGATAAATGTCATTTCCAGAAAAGACATGGATGACTTTTATGTACACCATGTACTTCATTCCCTGTCGATTGCAAAGACCTTCCGGTTCAGCGAAGGATCAAAGGTCCTTGATGTTGGCACCGGAGGAGGATTCCCGGGAATACCTCTTGCAATATTCTTTCCGGCAGCCCGGTTCTATCTTCTTGATTCAATAGGGAAAAAGATAAAGGTTGTAACGGAAGTGTCGTCAGAGCTTGAGCTTCGGAATGTAATTCCTCTCCTGAAAAGAGCGGAAGACGAAAATGGGAAATATGACTTTGTCGTTAGCAGGGCCGTTACAAATTTCAGTGATCTTGTAAGGATGACTTCAAAGAATATAGGAAAGGAAAACAGAAACTTTTCGGAAAACGGAATTATATGTCTTAAGGGAGGGGATATCAGGGATGAGCTTGGCCGGTATTTTAACAGGGTAAAGATCTGGAACATAAGTGAATTCTTCAGCGAACCGTTTTTCGAAACCAAAAAGATAGTATATCTCAGGTTCTGATTTTTTTAAAAATTACAAGGCACGTTGCTTTTGTTTAAAAAATAACTATCTTTGCGATCTCAAAATAAAACTGCACAGATTAAAAAATAATTACCGACATGAAAAGGACATTTCAGCCATCAAGAAGGAAAAGAGTTAACAAACATGGTTTCAGGGAAAGAATGTCCACTGCAAATGGAAGAAGGGTTCTTGCATCACGCAGGGCAAAGGGCAGAAAAAAACTGACAGTCTCGAGCGAGCTTAAACTAAAATAGCAAAGGTATTTTATACTGGGAAAGGTGCCTTGCATAAAGGCACCTTTTTTTTATTAGCTTTACCAGGCTTTATTCCAACATGACAGGCCCGCTAAACTATATACACGATCCTGACCTGCAGAAAATTGCAGGCAGGGTGGAGAACGAGGAAAGAATCACTCCCGAAGAAGGACTTCTGTTGTACAAGAAGGCAGAACTACCATTGCTTGGTATTCTGGCAGGTATTGCAAGAAGAAGGAAGAATGGAAATTACGCTTTTTTCAACAGGAATTTTCATATCGAACCTACAAACAGATGTGTGCATAACTGCCGTTTTTGCTCCTACCATAGGCCTGAAGGCGATCCTTTAAGCTGGGAATACAGCCAGGATGAAATGCTTGACATTGTTGAAAAATTCGACACCAAAGAGGTTACAGAAGTGCATATCGTCGGCGGCGTTCATCCTTCTCACGACATTCATTACTGGGGATCTCTTCTTCAAAGGATAAAGGAACACAGGCCCGGGATACATATTAAGGCCTATTCGGCCGTTGAACTTGATTATATGATCACGAGATCGGGAATGTCAGTCAGGGAAGGTCTCGCGCTTCTGAAGGAATATGGCCTCGACTCAATACCCGGAGGAGGTGCCGAGATATTCGATGAGGCTCTGAGAATGAAGATCTGCCCTGAAAAAACCACTTCCGAACAATGGCTCAGGATACATGAGACGGCCCATGGACTGGGGATTTCATCAAACGCCACAATGCTTTACGGGCATTTAGAAGACTATTCCCACAGAATCGACCATCTCACAAGGTTGCGCGATCTGCAGGACAGGACAGGGGGATTCAACGCCTTTATCCCGCTTAAATACAAAATGGCCGATAATCAAATGTCCGACGCGGGGGAAGTCAGCATGATTGAGGATCTTAAGAACTATGCGGTATCAAGGATATACCTCGACAATTTTGCACACATCAAGGCATATTGGCCCATGATAAGCAGGGAAGTTGCAGGGATTAGCCTTATTTTCGGCGCTGATGATCTCGACGGAACAATTGATGACACAACGAGAATTTATTCAATGGCAGGATCGGAGGAGAAAAATCCGGCAATGACAACAGATGAGATCTGCAGGATAATACGGGATGCCGGATTTGTGCCCGTTGAACGCGATTCGCTTTATAATTTTATACATACCTTTACGTTATAACTTAAGCCCGGAACAGCCATGAGCCTCAAAGAATTCATTTTCAGCAAGCAATTTTTAAAAAACCTTGGATCGGCAGCTGTTATTGTTGTCGGATTTCTTATGGCGTTGCTGATCTGGATCAATTTTTACACAAGGCACGGACAAAGCAGGCCGGTCCCCGATTTTATCGGTCAGACACTTGAGGAAACCCGCCGTCTGGCGAGAAAATCGAGGGTCAGATACCAGATTATCGACTCGGTCTATACATCCGATGTCCCAAGGGGTTGCGTCGCCGAACAGAACCCAAAACCAGGCTTCAGAGTTAAGAAATGGAGAAACGTAATGCTTACCATCAATGCCTTCAATCCTGAAATGGTGGCAATGCCCAATCTTGTCAATGTCCCCAGGAGGCAGGCTGTCGCAATACTTGAAGCTGCCGGCCTTGAGGTAGGAATTCCACGATATGTTCCCGACATTTCAGTGGATGTGGTGCTCAAGCAGCTTTATAACGGCCGTGATATTCAGGAAGGCGACCTGATACAGAAAGGATCTGTGATAGACCTTGTGCTGGGGAAAGGATTAAGCAACCAGAGAACCCCAGTTCCTGACCTGACAGGCCTCGATCTGGAAACGGCCCGTGACAGGATATTTGGTGCATCGCTTACACTCGTAACCTCCATTTATGACAATACTGTGATTAATGCAGCCGATTCAGCAAGGGCCTTTGTATATAAACAGAATCCCGAATTCAACGTTGACGCCACTATCCAGCTTGGCTCATCAGTATATCTCTGGCTGACGGTTGATTCTGCAAAACTGAAGCCCGATTCAACATTTGTTATTACCGATACCGTACCTCAACACTTTCCCGTACAATCAGACTGAAGCTGATGCAAAAGAAACTGATCCTAAATATAACCGTTCTCCTGTTCTGTTCATCAATCGCGATGTGCCAGGAGGTCGTTACAGGGCTCCAGAGTAATCCTGAACTAACGGGAAGGCACAAAACGGATAAAAGGTCAAAGGCGATTTCTGCAGTGCCTCTCAACCTGCCTTTCTTTGATGATTTCTCAGGAAAATCCGCGACACCTTCATCATTATGGTGGAGCGACGATTATGCCTTTATAAACAATACATACTCCGACAAACAGATTACAGTTGGAATTGCCACCCTCGATGCTCTCGACAATAACGGGAAGCTTTATGAGACAGCCAACACAGAAGGATTTGAAGCCGATCACCTGACATCGCAGCCTATAAACCTCAATTACCCTGCAACAGACAATATCTGGCTCAGCTTTTATTACCAGCCCGGAGGACTGGGCGACAGTCCTGAACCGCGTGACAGCCTGACTTTGCAGTTTTTTGCCCCTGAGGAAAATAAATGGTACTCAGTATGGAAAACTCCCGGTGTTCCGGATGAGGGTTTCAAACCTGTGATAATCAGGATACAGAATCCGCGATACCTCAAACAGGGTTTCATGTTCCGCTTTGTCAACTGGGCAAGTCTTGCACTGTTTGATGACCTTTCAATGGTTGGAAATTGTGACCAGTGGAATCTCGATTATGTTTATATCGACCGCAACCGGAATTCGGCCGATACAGCAATAGCCGATGTGGCTTTCAGAACGCCCGTCAGATCGGTACTGAAGACACACGAGGCAATGCCATGGAAACAGTTTAAACAGGTATTCCTGCAGGAAATGGGATCTTTCATCCCGATACATTACAGGAACAATGACAAAATAACAAGGAACGTGACCAGAAATTTCGAAATAAGGGACATGCTGGCAAACACGCTTTCTCATTCATTCTCAGCCGGTGCCACAAACATTGAACCATACAGGAATGTTGATTATAATGCAAACCTGATTTATACATTCAATAACAACAACACTGATTCAGCCCTCTTTAAAATTACCTGTTCGCTCAAGACTGATGATTTTGATCCCAAATCAAATGATACAATAACATACCTGCAGGTCTTCAAAAACTATTTCGCATATGATGACGGTACTGCTGAAGGTGGCTATGGGATAAACGGACAGGGATCAAGGAACGCGATGGTGGCATACAGGTTCAAATCGTTCATGCAGGATACCGTGAGGGCTTTAAACATTTGCTTCAACGATAGTTACCTGAACAGTAACCAGAGATCATTCGACCTTATGATATGGGATGACAACAACGGATTCCCCGGCAATGTACTGTATTCTGTTGAAAATATGATAGTTGAACCGGGAGAAAATCTGAATGGTTTCAGGACATATGTGTTGCCCGACGGGGTGATGGTTAACGGAGTGTTTTACGCAGGATGGAAACAAAGAACAGAGACTTTCCTTAATGCGGGTTTTGATGTCAACACTCCCAATCTGGGAAGACAGTATTACTGGCTTAACGGGTTATGGTTCAAGTCTCAGAAGGAAGGAAGCGTTATGATAAGACCTGTTACAGGTCCGCCTCTTAAAACAACATCATCCGACGACCAGCCGGTACCGGAAAACACAGTGAGGTTCAGGATATGGCCCAATCCTGCAAAAGACTACATCAACATCAGCGCCGACGAACTGATGCTTTCAGGTTCCGCATTCATATCAGTCATCGATATGCAGGGAAGAGAAGTCTTAAAAGTCCCGTTCTCCGAACGGATTGATATATCGAATCTCCGCACCGGAATTTACACAGTTGTCCCCTTTACAGGCACAACACGTGCCGGCTTTTACAGGCTTGTCAAAATAAACTGATCACATATGGCAGAAGAGGAAATTTCCGATCAGCAGGACCTTTATGAACATTACAGGTACATCGTTGATCCGGGTCAGTCGCTTTTAAGGATCGATAAATACCTCAGTTCCCGCATTGAGAATGTCTCAAGGACGAGGATACAGGATGCTGCAAATGCCGGCAATATTCTCGTTAACAATAAGTCTGTCAGACCAAACTACAGGGTTAAGCCGGGTGATGTCGTGCAGATTGTGCTGCCTGATCCGCCGCGCGAAATTGAGCTCATTCCCGAGGACATCAAGATAAACATTGTGTATGAAGATGATGAAGTCATTGTGGTAAACAAGGAACCCGGCATGGTGGTGCATCCCGCCTACGGTAATTACACCGGTACACTAGTCAACGCTCTTATGTGGCATTTCAGGAACCTTCCCTTATTTCAGACAGGCGAGTTGCGTCCCGGGCTCGTTCACAGGATAGATAAGAATACCTCAGGCATCCTCGTTGTGGCAAAAAACGAGCTGGCGCTCAACAGATTGTCAAAGCAGTTCTATGACAGGACTACCGACAGGAAATATATTGCCCTTGTCTGGGGCGTCCCTGATCCAGCCGAGGGAACTATCACAGGCCATGTAGGCAGAAATCTGAAAGACAGAAAGATAATGCAGGTCTTCCCTGACGGCAGCCAGGGCAAGAACGCTGTCACACATTACAGGGTTATTGAAGATTTAGGATATGTCTCAGTTGTCGAATGCAAGCTTGAGACCGGAAGGACCCATCAGATAAGGGTTCATTTCAGCTTTATAAAGCATCCCCTGTTCAATGATGACGAATATGGAGGCGACCAGATACTGAAAGGCACCACATTTGCAAAATACCAGCAGTTTGTCAGAAACTGTTTTAAGATCCTGCCCCGGCAGGCACTTCATGCAAAATCGCTTGCATTTGACCATCCGGTGACAGGAAAGAGATTATCGTTCGATTCTGAACTTCCTGATGACATGAAGAGCGTCATAGAAAAATGGAGGGCCTATACTTCCTCAAGGGAGTATTGATCACCAGCTTCCGCCGGCCCCCCCGCCTCCGAAGCTTCCTCCTCCGAAGCCTCCGAAACCGCCTCCGCCGCCAAAACCACCTCCTCCGGAGAATCCGCCCCAGCTTCCCCTGTGACTCCCTGAATTCATCATCGAGAGAATCATCCAAAGAGGCAGTCCTTTGCTTCCGATGTTCTTATGGTTTGAACCTCCGCTGCTTCTTAAGAACAGAATTACTATAATGATAATAAGTACGAAAAGAAAAGGTCCAAATCCGCCTATGTCATTATCTTTTGATTTTCCATACTGGTCAGGAGGGAATTCGCCACTGGCAAGTTTCATAATGACGCCTGTCGCATTGTCGAGACCCTGGTAGTAATTTCCATTTCTGAATTCCGGAAGTATTTCATTGTCGATGATTTGAGCACATACAATATCGGGAACCACTCCCTCAAGTCCGTAGCCCGGAGCAATAAATACCTCACCCCTCGATGATTCGGAGGTTTTTGGCTTTATCAGGATCAGAATTCCGTTATTGAGCCCTTTCTGCCCTATCCCCCATTTTTCGGCCAGTCGCTGGGAATAGTCAGAAATGGCGTATCCGTAAAGATCAGAAACGGTAACCACAGCTATCTGTGTAGATGTGGAATCATTGTATGCTACAAGCTTTTGCTCGAGAGCGTCCACCTCGCGGGGAGCAAGCATTCCTGCAAAATCATTTACAAGGCGGGGAGGAGAAGGTTTTTCAGGGAACTCCTGACCTGCTGCTTCTAATGAAAATAACAGTAAAAGGATTGAAATCCCGAATAAATAACCAGGAGTTTTATTGTTCATACTGTCTTTTTATTCAGGAGTTTCAAATGATATCTCGTCGGGAAGTTCATTTATGTCATCGGCCTTCCGCGGGAAATGCTTTTTCAGCTGATGGCCCGCCATAAGTATGCCAGCAATAAGGCCTTCCATATATTTCTTATCACGGAATTCAGCCTGGATTACATCTTTTATGTTTTTCCAGAATTCCTCAGTTACTTTTTCATTTATTCCTGCGTCTCCGATGACGGCAAACTGCTTGCTCTGAACAGCCAGGTAAAACAATATTCCGTTCCGGTCGTTAGTGGTATGCATGCCGATCTTTCTGAACACCCATGCTGCCCGGTCAAGTACGCTGCCTGTAAGCCATGTTTCGATATGGACCCTTATCTCCCCTGAAGTCTCACTCTCGGCTTTTTTTATGGCTTCACGGATCTGATCCTGCTGTTCCTTTGTAAAGAACCTGGAGGCTCTGACGAACATCACGGGCAATGATTAAAATTTAACCTCGGGTGCCTTTTCGGCGCCTTCCATCGATTCGAAATATGGTCTGGCCGTGAAGCCGAACATCCCGGCGATAATATTCTGAGGGAATTTCTTTATATATACGTTCATTGCCTGTGCTGTCTCGTTGAATTTTCGTCTTTCAACAGATATCCTGTTCTCTGTTCCCTCCAGTTCAACCTGCAGATCCCTGTAGTTCTGTGTGGCTTTTAACTCGGGATATTGCTCCACAACGACCATCAGGCGTGAAAGGGCCGAGGAAAGGTCAGACTGTGCCTGCTGGAACTGCTGAAGATTTTCTGCGGTCATTTTAGTCGGATCAATAGTAACCTGTGTGGCTTTTGCCCGTGCTTCAATGACTTTCGTGAGCGTTTCCTGCTCAAAGCTGGCAGCTCCCTTGACAGTGTTGACAAAGTTTGGAATAAGATCGGCCCTCCGCTGATACTGGGTTTCTACATTTCCCCACTGACCCGAAACTGCTTCCTGAAGTGTAACCATCTGATTATATGTTCTTGTTCCCCATGAAACAAATCCAAGTACCACCAAAACGATTATTATCGCTATGATAATCCATATAATACAACCTTTTTTCATTTTCCCGGGATTTTAGAATTTTGGCAAAGGTATATAATATCTGAAAATATCTAATTTTGGCAAAATAATTTTCTATGAGAACGATCGCGATAGCTGCAGGCGGAGATTCTTCAGAATTTGAGATCTCGGTAAAAAGTGCCAGGGAAGTCGAAAAAATTCTATCTGCTTTTTATGAAGTTTATGTTATAATGATAAGAGGTACAGACTGGTATTGGGAAGATCCCAAGGGCAGATACCTCAAAATCGACAAGAACGATTTCACTCTCTCAACTGATAATGCCAGGATACGATTTGACGCTGTCTTCGTCGCCATTCACGGGACGCCGGGTGAAAACGGGCTGCTTCAGGGTTATCTCGACATGATGAAGATCCCTTATACCAACTGCAGCACTTTCTGTTCGGCTCTCACATTCAATAAGCAGGCCTGCAAGCTTTATCTGAAGGGATACGGAATACCTATGGCGAAAAATATCCTCGTAAGGAAGGACAGTCTGCCTGCTTATTCAGAGATTGCTGAACTTGCCGGCCTTCCGTGTTTTGTAAAACCCAACGACAGCGGCTCCAGCTTTGGCGTATCGAAGGTGAAAACAGCAGGCGAATTGCCTGCTGCCATAGAAATGGCCTTCAGGGAGAGTAATGAGGTAATGATCGAATCCTTCATGAAAGGCCGTGAAGTGGCCTGCGGTGTTGTCAAGGTAAAGGGGAAATCGGTAATACTGCCTGTAACCGAGATTATCAGCAAAAATGAATTTTTCGATTATGAAGCCAAATATACTCCGGGAAAGTCAGATGAAATAACCCCTGCAGATATGCCGGCGGAAATTACCGAAAAGATACAGGAACTCAGCTCTGAAATTTATGATATCCTTGGCTGTAAAGGTATTGTGAGGGTCGACTTCATTGTAGTCGGCGAAAGGCCATTCTTCCTCGAGATAAACACTGTCCCGGGTATGACTGAAGAGAGTCTCATCCCCAAGCAGGCAAAGGCTGCCGGCATCGATCTTTCTTCGCTCTACTCGATGGTAATCGAGGATCTCTTCGCAAATAATAAAGAGAATCGGTAAAATAAGCAGATTTTACTCTGCAAATCTTTGTCTCCTTGGTGAATAACCTTTCTGATCCTTAGTGGTCAAATGATTCTTTTACCGCAAGTGAAACACAAAGGTACGCACAAAGGTATGCACAAAGGTTCACGAAGGACCTTTAAAAGCAGCTCAGGTGCAATTATTTCTTATCCTTTGCCTTTTTAAGAGCAGATGTTGTTGTATAGTATTTTGTTATCATTCCGGGGACCTCCCATTCCGGCATGTTTCCATTCTGAAGGTATTCAAGGAATTTCGAAGTAACCTGCCCGAAATGTTCCTCATGCGACACTCTGTATTTCTTAGGGATACCAATCCTTAGACTGCCGTTCGCAAGCGCCTCCGCCTGCAGGCTGTCGTAGGGCAGTTGTCCGAGAAAATCGTTAAGATGGGCCGTGAAGTCAGCAATAGATTTTCCTTTTATGTTCTCGACATAAAGAGTAGGAAGGTATTTTTCCTCCGCTCCCTGCCTGATCACAAGGTTGCAGGCAGATCCTTTCATTACAGAATAATGCGTATCACCGCCTCCCGCCGGAGGCATGTAATTCCATGTAACTGACACTTTCGCCCATATGCCTTTTAACTGGTAAACGAATTCCCCGTTTGAGAAAACATTAAGTTTCCCGTTCTTTACATCCTTCTGAAGGTATGGAGGGAAACTCTCCAATCCGGTAACACTTTTAAACTGATCTAATGTAAGCACTGTTGGCCATCTTTTTGCATCAGCTATTCTGACATCCGTCGGTTTCAGGATCTGATCGGGGAAACACTCCCACTGAACAAGGTCAACAAGATGTGTTGTGACATCTACTATTCCCTCGCCCTGCTGATCAACGTCAAAAAACCATGCAGGGCGCTGAAGGGGAACACCTGACACAAGCTTCGAGAAATGATGAACGCTTACTTTTGTCACAGCAGGATCCTTTTCTGAGCCTGCTTCGAGCTTTCCAAACACTGATTCTTCCTGTGAAAGCAGTTTTTGAAGGATCGTGGTTATCTCAAAACGTTCAGTCATGATATCATAAAGCAACACTCCGTTTTCGCCAGCTTTGTTAAAGGCTGCTTCGAGTGTGGCAAAATCTTCGGGAACGATTATCATCGGCTTGTCGGCCAGAACATTGAGACCTGCTTCCACTGATCTGGTGATGTATTCCGCCTTCTTCCTGTTGTTCCCTGAGAGAACCACAACATTTCCCGGTTTCTCAGAGAGCATTTTTTCAAAAAAATCATCGCCTTTGTAAACAATTTCGTTCCACGACGCAGGGTCAGTCGCCCGGGTATTGTATAGATTTATCCGGGAAAGATGCTGCTGAAGATCCGGACCATCAGGAGCATATACATTTACATCGGGCGACACCTGTGGATACATTGTTTTCTGCACAAGTGCAGCATGAAAGTGGCCTGGATCAACTGTCATCAGCCTGACCTTATAGTTTTTCGTCAATGTTTCCGGTGTATTTCCGGAAGCAGCTTTCTTATTTCCGTCTGTTCCGCATGATGCCATGATCATTGTGGAGATTATTAATATTACCAGTCTTTTCATTTGTTCATAATTGATTAAGTTCCTTTACTGTTTCAATAAAAGCATAAATATTCTCATCCTTTACATCAGGTGGCATTCCACCGCCTGCTGACCAGATTATACGGCTTTTATCATTGGTTTCGCTGAATGACTTTCTCACAGCCGATGCGACATCAGACGGCTTCCCGAGTGCCAGTACATCACGGGGAGGAACATTTCCGACAAGGATGGCATCTTTCCCGGCAAGGTCCCTGATGACTCCCATTGGATGATTATATGAAAAATTGAACATATTAACATTCATGGCAACCAGATGTTTTGCAGTGATAAGCCCGTCAGCATCATTGTGAAGGAACCTGATATCAGCATCAATTACAGAGAAAACTTCCTTCATATAAGGTACTACAAATTCACCGAATTCATGCTCTCCCAAAAAACCGATCAGATCATCGAGTATCAGGATGCCTTCAATTGATGGGAAACACTCTTTTTGCCATGAGATCCAGTCGCGGATGAAAGTGATTATCTTCCTGATCAGGCGGTGTGAACCATCGGGATCAATTGCAAGGGCAAGCATGAATTCGGTAGTTCCCATCAGGAAACTGGCGATGTTCAGAGGCCCTCTCGATACTGCAAATCTGATTTCATGACCGGCATTTCTTATCGATTCGTGTGCATGCCTGAGCCTGTTTATCATAAAGGGAAGCAATCCGTCAGTCCTTACGTCAGGTTGTTGCAGCCTGTCGACATCAGAAATTTCCGCAAGAATCTTTGAAGCATGGGGCGGAGCAGCCGTATTGAATACCATTTTTGATCCGAATGCTGAAGGTTCGGTGCACATCCCGTATTCTGACCAGAAGCCGGGCATGAACCAGACATCGGGAAAAGTTGCAACTGCTTTAAGATTTGCCCTGAGCCAAAGGTCATCAGATGAATAATAATCAAGAGCTGATATTCCGTACCATCCAGGCAGCCAGGGACTGTCGATGATAAATCCCACAGGATGGCAGGCAGTTTTTTTCCCTGCTGCCATTCCTTTCAGATCGTTCCAGTGAGAATTATGCATTTAGCGATGAAACCGCATTATATCTTTGCAATAAAATTCCAAATAAAATTTTACAGTAGCAACTTTTTTACATTTTGAATGTTTCCATCCTGTATGAGTCAATCGGGTCGCATGTACATACAAGGTTCCTGTCGCCATATCCGTCATCTATCCTGCCCACTGAAGGCCAGAATTTATTCTCTTCCACCCATTTAAGCGGGAATCCCGCCTTCCTGCGGTCATAACCATGTTTCCATTCATCGGCTGTTAACACTTTAACAGTATGCGGGGCATTGCGCAGAACATTGTCTTCCCTGTCGGCCTTTCCTTCTTTTATTTCCTGGATCTCGCGCCAGATCGATTTTAATGCATCAATGAATTTATCGAGTTCCTGAAGTGATTCTGATTCAGTCGGCTCCACCATCAGGGTACCATGCACCGGGAAAGAAAGCGTAGGAGCATGGAATCCGTAATCCATCAGCCGTTTTGCAATGTCTGATTCCGTTATTCCTGATTCTGTCTTGAAGTTCCTGCAGTCGAGAATAAGTTCATGACCTACGTATCCTGTGGTTCCAGTATAAAGTGTTTTATACCATTCCTTAAGAGAGGCAGAGATATAATTTGCATTAAGTATTGCATATTTGGTTGCGGCTGTCAGCCCTTCAGCTCCCATCATAAGCACATATGCATGTGAAATAGTCAGTATATGGGCGCTTCCGAAAGGAGCCGATGCAACAGCTGTGGTTCCATGGCTCCCTCCGGTTTTTACAACAGGATGCGACGGAAGGAATTCAGCTAGTTTTTCATTTACAAGTATGGGGCCCATTCCGGGGCCGCCGCCTCCATGAGGAATGGCGAATGTCTTGTGCAGGTTAAGATGGCACACATCGGCACCGATCCTGCCGGGATTTGTAAGCCCAACCTGGGCATTCATGTTGGCGCCGTCCATATATACAAGGCCTCCGTTTTCATGAATTATGTCGGCCATCGTTGTTACGGCAGCCTCAAATACTCCATGGGTCGACGGATATGTTATCATGAAACAGGCAAGTTTGTCTCTGTTTTCCTGTGCTTTTTTCTGAAGGTCATCAACATTAATATTTCCCCTGTCGTCGCATTCAACAACAACAACCTGCATTCCCGCCATAACCGCACTTGCCGGATTTGTGCCATGGGCCGACGACGGAATAAGAGCCACATTCCTGTGCCCTTCTCCCCTGCCAAGGTGATATTCCCGTATCATAAGAAGCCCTGTATACTCACCAGCCGCTCCGGAATTTGGCTGGAACGACACTGCCGGGAAACCTGTAATCTCCTTGAGAGCCTCTCCCAGTTCATCCATAACAAGGTAATATCCCTCAGCCTGATCCTTTGGAACGAATGGATGAATGTTACCGAACTCCGGCCAGCTCATGGCGAACATTGAGGCAGCCGGGTTCAGCTTCATTGTACACGATCCAAGAGAGATCATGCTGTGTGTAAGAGAAAAATCTTTTCTCTCAAGCATTTTAATATACCTCATCATTTCAGTCTCGCTATGGTACCTGTTGAAAACCCGGGCTTTAAGAAAAGATGATGTCCTTGCCGACTTGCCTTCAAGGCAGTTGCATTCGACAAAGGAAGCCGCTACCGGGGCTTTCTTACCTGCAGCCCTGGCAAAAACTCCGATTATGGCATTTATCTCATCAAAGGTAATTATTTCATCAGTGCTTAAAATTACGCTGTCATTATCGGGATAAAAGAAATTGATCTCCGAAGCCAGTGCCAGTTTTTTAATATCATCCTGCCTGATCCCTTCGCGGAGAATGACTTTCAAAGTATCGAAATAAGATGAATTGGGAAGGATATAACCAAGTTCCCTTAAATAACCGGCAATTGTGCAGGCCGACTTATGGATATGTGTTGCTATTCTTTTAAGTCCTTCCGGTCCATGGTACTGGGCATACATTCCCGACATGGTTGCCAGAAGCGCCTGTGCCGTACAAATATTGGAAGTTGCCCTTTCGCGTTTGATATGCTGTTCTCTTGTCTGGAGGGCCATCCTAAGGGCATGGGCCCCGTTTACGTCGACAGATACGCCAATGATGCGTCCGGGCATGCTTCTTTTCAGTTCATCCCTTGTGGCAAAAAATCCGGCATGCGGCCCCCCGAAACTCATTGGAAGGCCAAACCTCTGATTCGATCCCACAACTATGTCGGCGCCCCATTCTCCCGGAGGTGTCAGTATTACAAGGCTCATAAGATCGGCAGCCACTCCGACAAGAAGACCTGATGAATGTGCCCGTACGGTGAAATCCCTGTAATCCCTGATCTGACCGGAAGCTGAAGGGTATTGGACAAACGCCCCGAAAAAGGATTCATCAAATACAATTTGGTCATATTTCCCCTTGACAAGTTCAATACCGAGAGGCGCCGACCTTGTCTCAATAACATCGAGGGTCTGGAGGAAGATATCGTCATCAACAAAAAATTTCCTTGCCCCTGCCTTCACGGCAGCACGCGACCGAGCATTGAACATCATTATCATAGCCTCGGCAGCAGCTGTCGATTCATCAAGAAGAGACGCGTTGGCAATCTGCATGCCTGTCAGGTCAATTATCATAGTTTGGAAATTCAGAAGGGCTTCGAGCCTGCCCTGCGAAATTTCAGCCTGGTATGGTGTATATGATGTATACCATGAAGGATTTTCAAGAACATTGCGAACCACAACCGGGAGTGTTGCCACACCATAATAACCCTGACCTATGAATGACCTGTACATCTTGTTCCTGGCACCCAGTTTCCTGATATGGTTCAGGTACTCATATTCACTCATGGCAGCAGGCAGATTTAGCGGCTTATCAAGACGGATCGACGCCGGTACTGTTTTGTCGATAAGCTCATCAAGCGACTTTACTCCTATTGTTTCGAGCATTGCGGGGACTTCATTTTCACGCGGACCGATATGCCGACCGGCAAAGACATCTAATGCCATATGTTTGATTTTTAATTATATACAAAAAAAGGAAGAATTAATTTGAAGCCCTGAAAATAGCAAAATGAAACCATTAAAAAAAACCGATATGTCAGGTGTGAATAAAATATGGGTTTGAGGTCATTTCCGTACCTATATCAGTTGATTCTCCGTGTCCCGGAAATACAATGGTTTCGTGAGGAAGTGAAAACAGCCTGGTGCTTATGCTGTTGATAAGTGTCTCATAATTTCCTCCGTGAAGGTCGGTCCGGCCAATGCTTCCTGCAAAGAGTGCATCACCTGTGAAAACCACATTCTCCTTCTCTATATGGAATGCCAGAGATCCCGGGGCATGCCCCGGGACATGAAGCGCTTTGATTTCAACCGATCCGAATGACAAAAGCATGTTATCATCGATATATGCTCCGGGATCAGGAGGAGTAAGCATCCTCAACCCGAATAAAAGCGCATGATTGACCGATTGCTTCCTGTTGTACATATCATCCTTGTGGCACATGGCTCCCAGGCCGAATTTTTCCATCATGAAAATGTCGCCAAAAATATGATCAAGATGGCAATGTGTATTCAGAAGCATTACAGGCTTCAGTTTCCTCTCATCCAAAAAACCTGTAAATTCCCTGAATTCATCCAAATCGTAGCAGCCACAGTCAATTATTGCACAGTCGCCCGAACTATCGGCAATTATCCATGTGTTTACATCAATCGGGTTGAAGACAAGTTTGTATATTTCCATAATTTAAGATTCAGTTTACTGTGCCTTTTAGCATTGGTACAAATGCAAAGCTGCCGTGTGAAGAATATTCATAGCTGTCCTCACCAGTCCTCACAACCAGTGTCATAACCTGCGAGTTGCTGTTTCCCAGTGGAACAACAAGCCTTCCGCCGATTTTAAGCTGGGGAGGCAGTTTAGCCGGAACTTCAGCTGTTGCAGCGGTAATAATGATTCCATCGAACGGTCCGTACTGCGGTTTCCCTTCGTATCCGTCGCCAAAAAAGAAATCAGCATCGTAACCGAGCATATGAAGTATCCTCTGAGCTTTCAGATAAAGTTCCCTGTGCCGTTCAATAGTATAGACCTTTGCACCCATTTCGGCCAGAACCGCTGCCTGGTATCCCGATCCTGTGCCAATCTCCAGGATCTTATCCCTTTTTTTAACCTGAAGAAGCGAAGTCTGAACAGCGACAGTATATGGCTGTGAAATTGTCTGACCCGACGAAATGGGGAACGCTTTATCCGTATAGGCATGATTGAGGAATGCATGGTCCATGAAATCGTGGCGCGGCACAGTATTTATCGCTCTAAGCACCTCTTCATCGGTAATTCCTTTGCGGCGCAGTTCCTCAACAAGCTTTCTCCTTTTGCCTTTCGCAAGAAATGTATCAGACATGACAAATACGATCGATCAGGTTTCAAAGCAACAAAAGTAAAAAAAATGTGATTCGGGAGACAGATAAATGCGCGAATGGAGCAAGACTTCAGAGAGGGAATTTTGCAAGTTCCTTATACAGAGGCCCTGTCTGCATAAGAATACTTTCATAAAGTATCACTTCTGAGGCTTTAATCGTCTGAAATTCTGTTTCTCTGTAAGTTTCAAGTACTCTTTTAAGTCTCTCACTGTCTTTAATGGTTCTTATGCGGCCAATTGTCAGATGAGGTCTGAAACTACGGTCTTCGGTCAGAAAGCCTCCGGATTTAAGACCACAGGTGATCTTAGCATTAAGGGCTGTAATTGCTTCCTTTGGATTGATCCCCACCCAGATCACTCTTGGATCATTGTAATTTTTAAACACCCCGGTCCCTGAAAGAGAAAATTCAAACCGGCCGTGGCCCGTACAGACTTCAGGAAGTATCCGGGTAAGGGGTTTTATTTTCCTCTCCCCGGTATCCCCCAGAAATGCAAGTGTTATGTGAACGTTGCATGGATCGACCCATTTTATGCTTTCATCACCCACCATTGCCTTCACCGAGGATATCATTCTTAAAAGATCACCCTCCGGCACAATCTTAATTGCAATGAAAAGTCTTTTCATCTTAATAACCTGAAGTCTTTTAGTTCATTCAAAGAGTTCCTGACTCTATTGCCTGCACAATTATTTCCATAACTGCATCATCGCCGTAGGGATCATATTCTTCCTTGAGGTTTGTCCCGAAAATCCTGGCGATACCCTGCCAGAATGCCGCTGAAAGACTTCCCCTGTAATACCGTATCAGCTCATATGATGTATTTTGCGTTTCCCTGTCAATAAGTTTTATCAGAAGCCTTCCCTGAGTTATTGTCATATCCCTTATATCATCCTCATATTCACCGAATAAATTCTTTTCTGTCTGTCTTATATATTTCTTCCTGTCCTTATCATCCGGGATGTTTGCAAGTTCCTCGTTTATCGATTCCAGCTTCGACCTGACAACAAGGGCGTAGGGATATACTTTTTTAAGATTAGTGACAAGCCGCTGATACCTGGCATAAGGGAATTTTTTGCCTGTCGACGGTTTCCCAATAATAACAACCTCCTTTATGTTTATCTCAGGCAGATTCACTCCGTCCCTTTCCACTGAATGCAGCATATAGAAATTATCAGGAAGCGTATCGTTAAGGACCACAGTCGAATCAGCCTGTCCGGCGACAAACTGTGAAATCCCGGCAAGAATCACTATTGCCAAAATCGGCTTCAATTTCCTGATGTTTTTGTGCAAAGGTATCAAAATACGGGCCATATTAATTTTTGCATATATCATTTGGTTTGACTTTTCAAAAAGTTATTTTTGGGAAAAGCTTCTTATATGTCGCTGAAAGTCGAAGATCTTGAAGATCAGTCAAAATACAGGCAGATGCTTAAAATTGACTATGCTGATCTGGTTCCGTTTGTACTCGATTATCTCCGGAAAAGATCATGGCTTATCCTTTCATTCTGGGCTTTTTGTATTTTTTTTCTCTGCTCAGCCGTGATAATTAGGGTAAATATTGAAGGACTATACCAGTTCCGATATATTTTCAAACACACACTCCTGGGTCTTGCAGTATTTCCGGTTTTGCTTATTCCCGTTCATGAACTTCTTCATGTTATCCCTTACTACCTGACCGGTGCAAGGAACATAAGGATAGGGATGGACCTTAAACAGTATATGTTTTATGTTACTGCCCACCGTTACGTGGCGACCGAAAAACAATTCAGGCTTGTGGCGCTGGTCCCTTTCATTATTGTCAGCTCGGGTTTGCTGTTCCTGGTATTTTATCTTCCGGGACTATGGAAATGGAGCCTCTCGCTGGTGTTATTTGTTCATGCCACCATGTGTGCCGGAGATTTTGCACTTTTGAATTTCTATGCCGTCCACCCGGGGAAAAAGATTTATACATGGGACGATGCAGATGAGAAGACTGCGTATTTTTATGAAGAATTCTGAAAAGGGGGCACATGGCACAGGGCACAGGGTTCAGGACAGGGGGCCGGGGGTGGGTTTCTTAGGAAAAACTATCCGCCTGTTTCATTGTTCTCTGAAGTCTGTTTATATGAAATACTATGTTATAGATATTACTAACACAATACTTTACTATTAAAATGAAAAATATGAAAAAACTCTTTATCACGTTCCTGCTGATCGCGTCGGTCAGCATTGTCGTTTCCGGGCAGAGGAAAACAGTCAATCTTCCTGATCTGCCGGGATATGTCACGCTTAAATGCGACTTCCATCTGCATACTGTCTTTTCCGACGGAAATGTATGGCCTGCATACAGAGTCGGGGAAGCATACCGTGACGGGCTCGATGCAATAGCAATCACTGATCATATCGAATATACCCCGAAGAAGGACCTTATACCAATAAACCATAATGCCGGCTGGGAGATCGCCCAGGGTACAGCCAGGGATTACAATCTTATCCTTGTCCATGGTACTGAATTAACGCGTAAAATGCCTCCCGGACATGTAAATGCGCTTTTTATACAGGATGCTTCACTTCTTGATACAGATTCAATAATGGATGCATATGAAGCCGCCATAAAGCAGGGCGCCTTTCTTCAGTGGAACCATCCGGGCTGGAGATCACAGGAACCCGACGGCATTCCAAAGCTGTACCCTATCCATAAAACACTTCTCGAAAAAGGCTGGCTCCATGGAATAGAGTTCTTTAACGACAGTGAATATTATCCGCAAGTAATGACATTCTGCAAACAATATAACCTCGCAGTCATGGCTAACAGTGATAACCACGGTGTGATAAGCGAGACCTACAGCAAGCCTGAATATACTAACAGGGCGATGACACTGGTTTTTGCAAAGGCCAGGACAAGCGAGGCTCTTAAGGAAGCCATGTTTGCAGGCAGGACCCTTGCATATTTCAGGGATATTCTTGCAGGTAAGGAGGAATATGCGAAACCTTTCTTCTACCAGTGCATTTCGGTTGGTAAGCCATATTATGAAAACGACAAAACCATATATTTTGAAGTATTGAATAAATCGGATGTGCCTTTTTATCTTGTTAACGGAGTAAAAGATGCTCCTCGGGAAATTACGCTTATTGCCAATGGAACAACAAGGGTTGCCGTCAGTAAAAAGGTAACAGCTCCGCTTACCTATGATGTTAAGAATGTCATTACCGGTGAAAACGAAGTTCTTAAGATCGAGCTTAAGTACAAATAAGCTTCTAATCGGAATTTAACAGATTACCGGGTTTTGCCACAAAAGAAACCAAGGCAACACAAAGGGACTCAAAGATGATTACTTATGGAATCCGACTTTGAGCCCTTTGTGTTAAACTTTGTGTCCTTTGTGGTTTTAAAACCTTTTTTTGATCCTTAATGCAGCAAAGCAGAAAAGAGTATTCTTTTATCAACTGAGAATGACACAATAAATACAAATGGCATTTCTCAAAATCTCTAAAATCTCTCCTTTGCCAGTTTTACAACATCATCTTCCTTCGTTATTGGTCTCATTCTGAAGGAATACTCATATTTCTTTTCCAGGAGCCTGTACTGAGGGTGTATCGGAGCTCCCCATGAATTATCGCCGCCCACGCCCATCTGTCCGAGATCGACATTCAGGTTTACAAGATCCCTTGGCCTGACATTTATAGTATGGGTGTTCGCAGTCTTTGCATCCTGCCTGTATTGTGACAGTTTCCCCGGCGATTCAAAATCGTCATGAACATTCTTAAGGGCGGCAAAGCAGATCAAGGGATTTCCGGTTACAAGTAATCCTGTCCCGTTTTCATCTGTTAAAGCAAGCCATCTTGTATCAGTTTTGTACCCGTTTTCCTGAGGTCTTATATAGGGAACATACTGATCATCGACTGTGCTTTCATACAAACCCACATCAGCAGCAGTCTTCCTGTCGGAATAGTTCTCAAACGGACCGCGTCCGAACCACTTCAGGTTCATGAATTCTTCCGGAAGCTGCATCTGCATACCCATCCTGGGTATTTCAGGAATAGCATCGGAGACTTTGGAGAACTGGTTCTTAACAATAACATCTCCGGTGCTGTAAATCGTGTACGTGGAGACATAACCTGCAATCTTCTCACCGTTGTTCCCCGGTATGTCATATTCAAATGTAAGTACCACCTTGCCCATCTCGGGCTGGCCAAGAGAAGCTTTCTTAATGATGGCTTTTTCCCCTGCTTTCTTCCATGCTCCAAGCTTCTGATCCATATCATACCCGTAGTCATTATCTGTGGGAGGTCTCCAGAAATCGGGTTCAGGACCTTTTTTAACGAGCGTCCTCCCCTTGTATGTAAAGGATTCCATCCTCCCCTTTTCAAGATCGAACACAATCTCCATATCAGTGCCGCTGACCTTATATTTGTTCCCTTCAGTCGATGTCTGAATTACAGAAAGTGCGTCAGTTTTTGCAGTCACCGGTTTGCCTTCCACAGGAAGCCTGAACTGCGCGGTGGCATATACATGATCCTCGGGGACATAGTTCCATTCGTCGCTTCGTGAAGCCCTCATATTAAGGAAATATTCAGTTCCGGGAGCGGCCTCAATTCCTGAAACAGGGATTGTTACAAGAGTATCGCGGCCGGGTTTCAGGCCCGTTAAAGTCAACTTTCCGGATTTAACGGCAGCTCCATCGGCAACAATATCCCAGTCGAATACGAATTCGGAAAGATCTGTAAAAAAGTATTTATTTTTAATCCTGACAAGGCCTTTGTCCAGCTTAACTGGTTCGAAACCTATATACTGGTAAACCTTTTTCACCTCATTTAATCCCGGTTTTCCGGTTCTGTCAGGCCATGTAATTCCATTTATGCAGAAATTGCCGTCGCTTTTTATGCCTTCCGGTCCGAAGTCGCCTCCATAGGCCCAGTATTTCTCGCCTTCAGGATCAGTAACAAGTATCCCCTGATCGACCCAGTCCCATATAAAACCGCCCTGAAGCCTGGGGTATTTCTCTATTACGTCCCAGTAATCCTGAAGGTTCCCCGTGGAATTGCCCATCGAATGTGCATATTCGCATAAGATAAGGGGTCTGTCGTTTTTTGGATCTTTCGCATATTCCTCGATATTTTCTATCCTTGCATACATCGGACAGAATATATCGGTATGGCGTTCGGTGGTATTGGTACTCTTCTCGGCACGTTCATACTGCACCGGACGTGTATTATCTCTTTCCTTTGTCCACCTGTAGTTGTTAAGGAAGTTATGCCCGTCGCCGGCCTCATTGCCAAGCGACCAGATTATAACCGAAGGATGATTTTTATCCCTTTCCACCATTCTCTGCATCCTGTCGAGATGAGCTGCCGCCCATTCGGGTTTGTCGGCAATTGTGACATCCTTGTCGTAACCGATGCCGTGCGATTCAATATTTGCCTCATCGATGAGATACAGCCCGTATTTGTCGCAAAGTTCATACCACAACTCCTGTTGCGGATAATGGGATGTCCTGACAGCATTGATGTTATTGCTTTTCATCACCCTGATATCTTTCAGCATAGTTGCTTCATCAATAACATGACCTGTAAGATCATTATGCTCATGCAGGTTAGTGCCTTTAAGATAAACCGGAACGCCGTTGATAAGAAGCTGAGATTTCAGGATTTCCACTTTCCTGAAACCGATTCTGGCACTTACGCTCTCAAGGTAGTCACCTGAGGGATCCTTCAGGCTTATTACGAGCGAATACAGATTTGGTGTTTCGGATGTCCATTTTTTTATTTCAGGAAATGACTTGCTGAATTTCAGGGCTGCATCATTACCTGAAAACCTTGCACTCTTTGTCTCTGTATATATCTTCTGGTCATCATCGTAAAGTGATACTTCTACAACTGGCTCACCGGAATCTGATTCAGTGTTTTTAAGTGAAACATCAAGCTTGAGAAGGCCGTCGGTATAGTCATTCTCAAGGTCGCCAACCGCAAAGAAATCGCTGATATATGTTTTAGGCCTTGCATGAAGGAAAACGCTTCTCTGTATCCCGCTCAGCCTGAAGAAATCCTGATCCTCGAGGTAACTGCCGTCGCACCATCTGTAGACCTCAACAGCGACCGAGTTCTTTCCCTTTTTGAGATATTTGGTGACATTGAATTCTGCAGGCGTTTTGCTGTCCTGGCTGTATCCAACCAGTTGTTCATTCACCCATACATAAAACGCAGAGCTTACTGCCCCGAAGTGGAGGAACACTTCCTTCTCCTTCCATTCTTCGGGTATTGTAAATGTCCGCTTGTATGATCCAACCGGATTCCAGTCGTGCTTTATATATGGAGGATTCATTTCAAATGCATAGCCTATGTTAACGTATATGGGGATATCATAGCCCTTCATCTGCCAGTTCGAAGGCACTTCAATCTCGTCCCAGTCGCGGACGTCATAATCATCCTTGAAAAACCAGTACGGACGTTTGTCGGGTGAATCGGCATAATTGAATTTCCACATACCGTCGAGCGAAATATAATTCGGGGAGCTCAGCCTGTCGGCATCAAGGGCTGAAGGTTCATCGGGAAAACTTATCATTGTAGCATGAGGTGCTTCCCTGTTCTGATTGAACATCCCGGGATTTTCCCAGTCGCGCGGCTCTTTTTCAGTAAAAGCCACACCCTCATATTTGCTGTATCTTTTGCAGGCTGAAAATAACAAAACAAGGGTAAGAAGGCAGAGCAGAGGTCGTTTCATAAATTATAAATTTGGTTTGATTTATCTTCTCCGGCGTATTGATGATTTTGTTTTACTCTGTAGTTGCATTTTCTTTTCGATCCTGTATCCGGCTGTTAACTGGAGATAGCTGTTATATGAATCGAAGTTGTATCCTCCGTTTTTAAATGCTGAGACAAGGCTGTGACAATACCGCAGGGTAAGGCTTACATGATCAGGGAGGTTGGCCTCAACACCGGCGACGATACCGGCGTCGACCATTTTGTAAAAATCTGATATGTCGGCTTTTATCCTTGTGTCATAATCATATTGCATGGCCCTGGCAAGGATGCTGATCTGCGGACCAATATGTGCATTGAACCGTGGATGCGGCTGATATCTTAACAAAACAGGAACGTCGATATAGGTCAGCAGATCCTTCTTTTCATCCTGTGCATAGTAATTCTCCTTCCAGTGAGAGCCTTTACCCGATCCCGAAATTTCAACCTGAACGCCAAGAATCCTGTTAAAGAAATAATTGTAATAGCCCCCGGCATTAAAGCCAAATATCCTCATCGACTCAAAGGCTCCTTCATTGTCGGGGGTATACTGGGTGGCATAGTTTACTCCTGCCTTAAAGCCAAAGCCATATTTTGGCAAAAAGCTTCTGTTATACATCGTCTGGCCATCAACTATGGAAAAATGTGCCAGCAGGAATGAAATAAGTGAAGCTGTCAGTGTCTTTTTCATATTATCTCCAATTTATCCATAGCCGTTATAAAAATAACCAAAAATTAAGTTCAGTCAAAATCATCTGATCCTGCTGTCTCAGTTTATCTCAACAAACTGCTTTTGCAGTAATGGTATAAAGAAAAAACGATGAACCCGGTAAAATCTTGTCAGAACAATCCTGATATTCTGCCGTCGGAATCAATGTCGATCTTCTCGGCCGAAGGAACATTTGGCAGCCCCGGCATTCTCATTATTGTGCCGGCAATAGGCACAATGAACCCTGCTCCTGATGACAGTTCCACCTCACGTATTTTAATTGTGAATCCCGCCGGCCTGCCTCTCCGGTTCTGATCATCCGAAAGTGATTTCTGTGTTTTTGCTATGCATACCGGAAGGTTTCCGAAACCGAGTTTTTCTATTTTGTCGAGCTGGTTTTTTGCTTTAACCGTATACTCAACATGGTCGGCGCCATACATCTTTGTGCAAATTGTATCGATCTTTTTTTCGAGAGTCCAAGAAAGGTCATATAACGGTTTGAAGCAATTGACGCAATCAGATATTTCCTCAAGCACCTTCTCCGCAAGTTCAATGGCGCCTTCCCCTCCCCTTGCCCAGGCATCGTTGACCGCAACCTTTACGTTCCTATCCTTGCAATGTTGTATCAGAAGGTCTATTTCATCCTTTGCGTCGGAATCGAATTTGTTTATTGCAACAACCGGCCTGAATCCGAAATATCTCATATTCTCGATATGCTTGTCGAGGTTATCAAATCCCTTTGTCAGCGATTCCGTATCCTCATTTCCAAGAGACGACAATTTTGCCCCTCCATGATATTTCAGTGCCCTGACAGTTGCAACAATAACAACTGCGTTTGTTTTCAGTCCGCCTGCCTGCGATTTTATGTCGAAGAATTTCTCGGCGCCTAGCTCGCTTGCAAAACCCGCTTCTGTGACAACATAATCGCTCAGGGAAAGTCCGGTTTTAGTTGCTATTATCGAGTTGGTGCCCTGTGCTATGTTAGCAAAAGGGCCGCCATGGATTATTGCCGGAGTACCCTCGAGAGTCTGTACGAGATTCGGTTTTATTGCATCCTTAAGGAGGGTAGCCATTGCGCCGTTGGCTTTCAGGTCGCGTGCAAAGACAGGTTTATCGGAGTAAGTATAGCCTATAAAGATATTACCAAGCCTTTCCTTCAGGTCCATAAGGTCGCGCGACATGCAAAGAGTGGCCATCACTTCGGAGGCTGCGGTGATCTCAAAGCCCGACTGGCGGGGAACGCCCTCAGTGGTGCCGCCAAGACCTATCACTATGGCACGGAGCGACCTTTCATTCATATCCATTACCCTTTTCCATTCGATAGTACGGGGATCGATCCCAAGGTTACCTTCTCCGTTCTTCAGCTGGATGTTATTGTCTATCAGAGCCGACAGAAGGTTATGGGCCTTTTCGACAGCTGAAATGTCGCCGGTGAAATGAAGGTTGATATCCTCCATCGGGATGACCTGCGAATACCCGCCTCCTGCAGCGCCGCCCTTAATGCCGAAAACAGGACCGAGGGATGGCTCACGCAAAACGACAGTGGCCTTTTTCCCCATCCTGTTAAGGGCCTGGGCGAGGCCTATTGATGTTGTTGTCTTGCCTTCACCTGCCGGTGTGGGTGTTATAGCTGTAACGAGGATAAGTTTTGCCTCTTTGGCTTTATCCTCATCGATGAAATGCAGGGGGATCTTTGCCTTGTATTTACCGTATAATTCAAGTTCCTCATGCGGTATGCCAAGAATTTCCGCAATTTCCGAAATATGTCTGATCTTTGCTTCCTGTGCTATTTCTATATCCTTCTTCATAATGGGATAAGTTTTAATACAGGGAAAGATAACAAAATTCGGTTTTATGCAAAAGCTTCTCCCGTTTGATGGTTTATAAATGACTTTTGGTTTTGCAACGTATTATAATACTGCTTTTAATACGTTGATTCAATAAACACAGCCAACGTTATCTTTTCTTCGAATATCACAGGCCCGACCTGACAACAGGCGATGCTTAAACTCCGCCTTTCAAGGCGGAGATCAGGGCAACCATCAACCTGCCGGGCTTTAGCCCTTTACCTGTAAATACCATACGAAATGATAAAGCCGGAATGTAAGCCGTAAGGGCTAAAGCCCGGATCAACTCATGTAATCTGTTCCGCCCTGAAGGGCGGAGTTTGGGCATGTTGTTCCTTCAGAGCTGAGGGTCAAAAAAACCGGGGAAATCCGGATTTTTATATCCATTAAATACGTGGTCTATGTAGTGCGTTTCTTAAGTATTGTTATACGACCAGTCTGAAGGATTTCTCATTCTTCCCAATGGATCGAAATTATATCTTTCTTTTACAGTCCCATTCTGATTTGAAATAACATCATAAGAGCCCAGGTAATCTTTATGTATGTAAAATATAGAATCCTGGTTATTCTTCTTTTCCAGAACGGCAACAACACCGTCTGCCCCTGAAATATAATACAGCTCCCGTACATTACCTTTCGAATCTGTCTCTTTTTCATACTGCCTTCAGCTGATCCCACAATAGCACATGTTATTGCAACAGGTATGGCATTCCTAAGGTTATCAAGAATTGGATGTTGTTCACCTCATTGTCCTTGGACTATCATTCTGTTATAAAAACCCGGGCCAGCTGGGCTTTTTTGTTAAGTCATTTTTCAAGAAAGGGAAAATGTATAGTACCGTTTAGTGCTCCATAAATTATGGGAATAATAAAAACAAAGAATATTGGTGCAAGAAATATCCACCAAATAGAAAACGGATAGTGTTTCCTTTGATACTTGTCCTGCAATATCTTTAAGTTTTCTCCTTTAAACTTTTTATGAAAGAAGTAAGTATTTAACATTATTAAAACAATAGCTAAAGCTATGCCTATGTAATATTTAAACCTGTTATAATCAACAATTTCCTGCAGATCAATTTTAGTAACCGAATTTATTACAAGGAACAATGGTACCAATAATGTGATTTGCAGAATCGATATAAAGCTTATTGTTCTTGACAATGAATGGGTTTCGTCTTTTTTATTGAAATACTCAAAAACCCGGTATCCTATATAATCAAATATATTGCTCATAATCTGTTTTTTACCAGTCCCAATCTACTAATGGTGCACCTGCCCTTGAATTAAGCCTGTCGGAAAGCGATCTGCCAGTAAATAATCCTGTGCCAAAATCTGCCACAAACCAAAGACCAGCAACTGGAGCTCCCCAACCTGTAAATGCAATTCCGGTCATAAAAGTATTTAAACCTTGAGATGCAGTTATCTGGGAATTATATAAAACATCACCCGTAATTACTATTACTGAAGCAACATTTAGCTTCGTAGCAAAAGACTTAGATGCATTTAGAATTTTTAAAGCTTTACCTTGATTCTGGGCAGTTAATTCGGCGGCACTAACAATTTTACCATTAACCCTTTGAGCATACCTATATGTATGCTTTAAACTGAGTCCTGCATCAAAACCAGCCAAGCCATTTATTAAACCTGCACCACCTAAAATATTATCAGCAACATTGAAACCATTACCCCCTCCGACTGAGAGGCCTGTATCTGAAGTGCTTATCCAAATTTTTTCAGTAATGATATCAATAGTCGGAAGAGTTATTTCGATATAACCACCGCTAGTATTAATTATATACTTTTCATTAGTAACTTCCCCTCCATGATCAACATACACGTAATAACCCTGAGCAGAATTATAGTCTTCAAATGATGAGTATTTGTTTTGTAAGGAAGGGCTGCTGATCCATTTTTGATAATTGCTGCCAGGAGCAGACAATGATGAGTAAATACCACCATCAATCCCTATAAAATCTTCTGGATAAGGTATCTGGAGATCATTTCCCCACCATGTTCCTCCTCCATAATTTTTGATAGGGTTTCCTTCATAAGCCATGTCAAGCAATTGCATGTAATTATTACCTGAAGGATCTGAAAATTTCAACGGATTATTCAGGCAATAGGTATACCTGTTAAAATTCTGTGTAAGATCCGGCGACTGTACAAAATTATCCGGACTCAGGAACATCGCCATCAGCGGATCATAAACCCTGCCGTTTCCCGAAGCCTGTAGGCTCCGGGATTTCGCTTCGCTCAACACGTTAATCAACCCGTACTGATCGCGATGCTCATGTCCTGTAAAACCTCTGCCAATGAAAAAAGATGAAGAGACATTATCATATGACCAGTCTGAAGGATTTCTCATTCTTCCCTCAGCTTTCGCAGCACTTTGGCGGACAACACATGGGTCGTAATTGTATCTTTCTTTCACCGTTCCGTCAGGATTTGAGATGACATCAAACGAACCCAGGTGATCCTCATGTATGTAAAATATACTATCCTGTTCATTCATTCTTTGCAACAACGCAACTACTCCATCTGCACCTGAAATATAATAAAGTTCCCCCACATTGCCTGTCGAATCTGTTTCTTTTTCATACTACACCGGGGCCTTATTGCACCTGATCAAGACTTTCATCGATGTATTTCTGACTAAGAGGAAGATTAAACAGCTTGCAACATAAACAATTTGCCCCGGAAAAACCGAGGCTTTTAAACAGTCTCTTTTAAACCTAAATATTTAATATTTTGCTGTTACAAGATTTGCCAGGACATAAACAAATAAAGCTAAGCTCACTAAAACATACAGCAATAAAAATAATTGACCTTTCCTTCTTCTTGAGATGTTAAATTTCTCATATTTCTTTTTTATTTCATCCCGTTTAGAGAAAATACTAAAGTAATTAGTGGCTGTTATTGATACAAATAGAATAATACCAGAATAAATAACAATGTTTTGGGGGATATTGAAAACAAAAAAGTAGTTTATAATTCCAAAAATGGATAGGATATTTAGGCATTGGAAAGACGAGATCCCAAGAAAAGCATTAAATTCCGGATTATCATTTGTTTTGATCTTCTTAAGTATGGAATATGTCCAATAATATAATTCAGTAAACATGGAACTTATTTTTATGGGTATGTAATTGGATATGGGTATATAGGTGGGTGCGGATATGTAACTGGCACTATATTCTGAGTAGGTATTGATACTCTAAGAGCATCAGGGACAGCAATATTTGGCGGTGAATAAGGTGTGACATAAGCAGGTCTGTCAAATATACCCGTCCCGCCTAATATGGTATAACCCACTCCAATCACCAAGCCTGGCCATCCACCGACAGCCCATGCACCCCAGTTTACTCCAAGATTGGTAATTGTCTCCCCTGGTGTTAAATACCCACTAAGGCCAAGCGTAAGATTAACAACAGTATTCCCAACCAATGTGTAAGTCCCAACGTTTTTGGCAATACTAACAACTTTAGAAGTGCTTACCCAACCTCTTGTTCCGCTAAATTTGGTGTAAGTAATTCGTTGCCCCGCAACATTATCGATATATAATTTACCTGCTCCTGCTGAAGTACCTGCAGCTCCCATTACATTATCAGCTGCAGTTAACCAATCATTTGGATTTTCGAAAAGAAATGGATCATTTTTAATATCGTTAATCACAGTAGTCGGTGTATTTTTCTCAGGCACTGAAGCCGTAACGGTAGCTCCTCCTAAAATAATCAGTGTTGCTTCATTATTTGTACTAAGATTGCCATTCGCAACGGGTATCCATACAATACCCTGACCTCCCTGGTTTTCCGCCTGGTCATTTGATGAGTCAACTTCATCATTAGTAAAAATACTTTTAAACCAATTCCATATATCTTTCAGTCTTACATAACCGGATGGATCGACATAAATGAGTGGAATATTCAGGCAGTAAGAAAATCTGTTATAGTTTTGTGCTAAGTCTGGGGCCTGTATATAAAAATCAGGACTCAGGAACATAGCCATAACCTGATCGTATACCCTTCCGTTCATGTTGATTAATTCAAACTTGTCAAGATGTTCATGTCCGGTAAATCCCCGGTCGAGGAAAAATTCTTCCGGAACGTTATTATACGACCAGTCTGTCGGGTTCCTTCTCCTTCCCCACGGGTCATAATTATACCTTTCTCTTACAGATCCGTCAGGATTTGTTATTACATCAAACGAACCCAGGTGATCCTTGTTTATGTAAAATATACTGTCCTGTTCATTCATTCTCTGAAGCGCTGCAACAACACCGTCTGATCCTGAAATATAATAAAGTTCCCGTACATTACCTGTCGAATCTGTCTCTTTTTCATACTACCTTCAGCTGATCCCACAACAGCCCATGTTTTTGCAACAGGTATTGCATTCTTAAGGTTATCAAGAATTGGACTTTGTTCACCTCCTTGTCCTGCGGGTTCAACAAGGAGTTGATTTATTAGCTTATTACTTTGTAATGCAATTATACTTCAAAGTATCAATCCTATTTCTCGTAAGATTCCTAATAATTAGACTTTCGGTCTCCTTTTTAATAAGGTCACCTTCTGCAACATTATTATAAAATCCACCTGATTCATTTATAATATATAGTTTAATTTGGTGACCTGTTATAGCATCCTTTAATAGTAGAGTTTTATAATTGTGGTTCAAGGAGTCAATGAATCTATTTGTAACAATTGCATCTAGTTTTAAAATATATTTCTCTTTTTTTTCTCTGCAAATAGAACGATTAAAAAAAATATTATCGTTTACAGTAGAAAAGAAGATGACTAGAAAAATGACAAAAATGATTGAAATAATAATCTTAGTTTTCATCGACCAAAAAGTTGTTTAGTGCTAGTATTTGACCACCAAGCTCCAAAAACAGGAGCCTTTATCTTGCTTATTCCCAATCCATTCTCTATGTAAGAGTCGCCAAAGTCCATAAAATCCGTGAAATTCCACTGTGGCTTATTCCCTCCATAAAAGCCGCCAACATCAAATAGACCTACAGAAAAGCCAGCTGAATAACCGAGATAATCAGAAGCCTTAAAGGTTGATCCTGGCATTGATTTTATTGTTCTAACATTTGGACCCGCACTAATTCCATAACCAATATTTGTATTACCAGAAGCAAACCATTGTCTACCACCATTTTTATCGGTTACCAAGCCAATTTCAAATCCAGCCCCGCCTCCAAAGGCAAAATCAAAAGAGAAGCTATACACCATACCATCTGGTTCACCCCCTCCTCCTGCGGGCGATTCGACAGCTGTGCTTATCCAAATCTTCTTATAACAAATTTCAACGATCGGAAGTGTTATTTCAAAATAACCTTCATGAGATTTAATTGAGAATTTTTCATAAGTAGTTGTAGGGCTTTGT
>Ga0208695_1000150_pt1 | contig 96422 bp, 78 predicted proteins | sample AD_UKC111_MetaG_FD_184449 | JGI IMG/M metagenome (GOLD analysis project Ga0208695, IMG submission 184449) | Active sludge microbial communities of municipal wastewater-treating anaerobic digesters from Hong Kong - AD_UKC111_MetaG (SPAdes)... | ecosystem: Engineered > Bioreactor > Anaerobic >... | reverse complement strand
ATAGTCGGTCCCCGGTTTCAGGCGCGCCTCGATTTTCGGATCCATCAATCAGGTGCTATCCGGGTCAGGCGGCAACGAGGCCGTTAGCGGAACGATTCATGCGAAACAGTGTAGCCGCGCGTCCGATGAAGATGCCGGAAAGCACGCCCAGGATCAGCGCTGGACCGACCTGCCATACCAACTCCCCGCGCAGCGACGGATTGACGGCCAGCACGACGTTGATCGCGTAGTTGAATAGGAAGATGGTCAGCATCAGCAGCATCGGCACCACACTGCCCGGCACGTGCAGACGGTCAATTGCGGCGTCGTAACGGGCGCCTGCGGTCGGCTTCCAGACCAGGAAAGTCAATGCTGCCGCGGTCAGCAGCGCCAGCGCCCACGCCGCAAAGCCGGAAGCACCTCGCCCTGCCGACAGCAGGCCTACAAACAAGAACGCGACCGGTGCGATCAGCACGATGTGACGACGGATGGTCCTTGCGCGTAGCTGCTGCAAGCCTAGTACCACCAGGGTGGCCAGGATGCCCCACGCCCAAACCGGCGTGCCGCTGATGATTTGTGAAGCGAATCCGTTCATTGCCAACTCCAACGTGTGTTTATTGCGATGACTGAATGTTTGCCGGTGAGCCCTTCGGCGTCAGCCTGCTGCGACGAATGGAGTGACGGGGGCGCCAGCGGACAATTGCTGGCGTGGACGTCACCGGCGGCGGCGAGCGCCCTGGCGCAAATGAATGGGGTTATTCGTCTATTCAGGCTTGTGGTTGTGTGGCAAGCGGCCGGCCGGCGGCAGTGCGCACGTGATTACTGCGGTAAAAGAAACAGCAAAGCGAGGGGAACAACATGGCCAAACCGACACTGATGCAGGGCTCCAAGGGGCCAGACGTCAAAATCCTGCAGGCGGCCCTGAACGCGTTGCCAACCGAGTACGCGATGCTGATCGTGGACGGCATGTTTGGACCGAAAACCGGCGCCCGTGTGCGCGAGGCTCAGGCCGCACTGGGTATCGTCATCGACGGCGTGGTGGGGCCGGTGACCTGGTCACGCATCGACGACGCGCTGATGTCGATTGGCATTCCCGGTGTGATCCCCGGCTCGAAGCCGCCGCAGTTCAGTTTCGAGTTCAGCAAGAACGACTGCCCCGGCGGTGGTCTGTGGAAGCCGGAAAAGGCGTGGGATCTGTTCACGCTCAAGGCGGCTATCGAGCGCCACAACCGCTCGTCGCTCAGCACCGAAATCATTCTTTCGATCTTCTTTGAAGAATCGCAGTTCTGCAACCGCCGGCAGATCACCGACAGCGGCAAGGATGGCCCCGCCAGCGGCTTCGGCCAGATGGAAACGGGTAACCCGGACAAGCAGGAGTATTACGCCTGGGCCGGCCTCCCGGTTGATCCGCCGGGCACGCCAAAGGCGCAGCGTGGTGAGCAGGTGGCGGCGCGAATACTCGCCAACAATGAAGAGGCAGTGCGCATCCATGTGGGCTACTACAACTGGCTGAAGGAGGTGCGCGGCTTCGACCGCATGGGCACCCTGGCCGCGCAAGTCGGCAGCCACACGGTCTACATTCCGCTGTTTGTGAAGGGCGGTGACCTCATCCGCGACGCCTGGGTCAGCCGCAACCGCAAGGTGATGATTGACGCGCTGAACTACGCCCCGGCCAACAGTCCGAAGAAAAATTCGGTGCCGTGGCCGCGCTTCTCGAAATTCTGGCGCTTCGTCATCCCGGACTACACGATGGCCTGGGTGCCGCCGGGCTGGGGAACCACGCCCTGACGCAGCAGTGCTGACTACTTCTTGGCGTTGAAGCGCTCCATCGCCGCCACGATCTCGGCGCGGGCGTCGGCGGCTTCGGTCCAGCCGAGCACCTTGACGAACTTGCCCGGCTCCAGATCCTTGTAGTGCTCAAAGAAGTGAGTGATGCGGTCCACCTCAATCGGCGGCAGATCGCGTGGGCTCTGCACGTTGCGGTAGATGCTGGTCAGTTTGTCGACCGGGACGGCAAGCAGCTTTTCGTCGCTGCCGGCTTCGTCCTGCATCTTGAGCATGCCGATCGGACGGCAGCGCACCACCACGCCCGGCATCAAGGGCACCGGTGACAGCACCAGCACGTCGGCCGGATCGCCATCACCAGAGAGCGTCTTCGGGATATAGCCGTAGTTGCACGGGTAGTGCATGGCGGTGGACATGAAGCGATCAACAAAGATGGCGCCGGTAGCCTTGTCGACTTCATACTTGATCGGCTCGCCATTCATCGGGATTTCGATGACGACGTTGATGTCGTTGGGAACGTCGCGGCCGGGAGAAAGATTGTCGAATGCCATGAATGTCTCGCGAAATCGGATTTGTTGCGTCGCAACATTGTAGTGGCTCCACCTGACGCAAAACTGGCGCAGCGCACCACTCTGGTCCGCTGCGAGGCGCATGCTCGCTATACTTCGCGCACTTTCCACCGCCGTCCCACGGGGTCATTTCACTGCCCGGTCCACACCCGCCGCGACCGGCCAGCGCAATGACGACGCCTTGGGACGCGCACCGCGAACTCACTCGTTCGCGGCCGTTGCATAGGCTTTCGTCGCATGATCAAAGCATTCATCGAACGTGTCCTGCCCCGCAAGAAGCCGGTGCGCGTCGAACATTCCGGCAAGGCGCTCGGCATCCACAGCGAGCATATGAGTAGAAACGCCGTCTACGTCTGCGAGAAGTTGCAGCGGGCCGGGTTCGAGGCCTACATCGTTGGCGGCGCCGTGCGCGACGCGCTGCTCGGTGTCATCCCGAAGGATTTCGACGTTGCCACCAACGCCACGCCGGAAGAGGTGCGTCTCGAGTTTCGCCGCGCCTTCATCATCGGGCGCCGCTTCAAGCTCGTTCACGTGATGTTCGGCGACGAGACGATCGAGGTCTCGACCTTCCGCAGCAATCGTGGCGGCGAAGTGGAATCCGACGCCACCGGCCGCATCACGTCCGATAACGTTTACGGCACCCAGGCTGAGGATGCTGCGCGGCGCGACTTCACCATCAACGCGCTCTACTACGATCCGACGAAAGATGTCGTGGTCGATTTCATGGGCGGCCTGAAAGATGTCGAAAAGCGCACGCTGCGGCTGATCGGCACCGCCGAAACGCGCTACCGCGAAGACCCGGTGCGCATGCTGCGCGCCGTCCGTCTTGCCGTGAAGCTCAATTGCAGCATTGCCAAAGCCACGGCGACGCCGATCCGCCAGCATTCGGAGCTAATCAAAAACGTGCCGCCGGCACGCCTGTTTGACGAAATCCAGAAGCTGCTGCTCTCCGGCTACGCCAATGCCACGCTTGCCGAGCTGCGCAAACACGGCCTTGCTGAGGGTCTGCTGCCCCTGCTCGACCTCATCTACCAGCAACCCGGTGGTCAGAAGTTCATCGAACTCGCGCTCGACAACACCGATCGCCGGGTGCGTGAGGACAAACCGGTGTCGCCGGCGTTCCTGTTCGCCAGTCTGCTCTGGCATGAAGTAGTCAAGCGTTGGGCCGAGATCGAGGCACGCGGCGAACACCATGTGCCGGCGCTGATGCTGGCCATGGAACAGGTGATCGACGGACAGCGCGAGACGATCACACTACCGCAACGCTTTGCCGGCATCACCCGCGAGATCTGGCTGATGCAGCCGCGCTTTGAGCAGCGCACCAGCAAGGCTGCGTTGCGCATGGTGGAGCAGCCACGCTTCCGCGCGGCCTATGACTTCCTGCTGCTGCGCGCGGCAGCCGGCGAAATTGACCAGGAACTCGCCGACTGGTGGACCAACTTCATCGAGTCGGACCCGGACATCCGGCAGGAACTGATCAGCCAGCGACAGCGTGCGCAACTCAAGCACAGCAGTGGCGGCGCTGCCGGCGACGCGGGCGGACGCCGGCGGCGCTCCCGCGGTGGGCGCGGCCGCAAACGTCGCGAGGATGGAGGCAGCGACGGCTCCGGTGATGCAGTCGGCGAGCGCGATTAGCCGTGACTCGGCATGACCTGCCACGGCCATCGCCAGAACGTGGGCATGCCGAAACAAGCTGGCATCGCGCTTACCTCGGCTTGGGTAGCAACCTGCAGGGACCACAGAGGCAGATACAGCGCGCAGTGGACGCCCTGCGCCAGGTCCCGGGTATCGTCATCGTGGCAGTCTCCTCGCTTTACGAAAGTGCGGCCTGGGATGTGACGTCGGTGCAGCCGGACTACATCAACGCGGTGGTGGCGATTGACACGTCGCTGGCCCCGGAGTCCTTGCTTGACGCTGCCATGCGCATCGAGGGCGAGCACGGACGGGTCCGTGGTCCAGAGCGCAATGCGGCCCGAACAATCGACATCGACATCGTGCTGTATGACGATCTGAACATCCACTCTGCGAGACTGACCCTGCCGCATCCGCGGATGCACGAACGCGCTTTCGTACTGCGCCCGCTGGCAGAGATCGCGCCACACGCACACGTGCCCGGTTACGGGGAAGCGGCCACATTGCTGCGGCGACTTCCGCGCAGCGCTATCGACACCGTCCGCCCCGTGGCGCAGGAGGCTTGAGGTGGACTTGACCGCCCTGCGCTACGTTGTCGTTGAAGGCCCGATCGGCGTTGGCAAGACAAGCCTTGCAAGGCGGCTGGGCGAGCGCTTTGGCGCGGAGCTACTGCTGGAAGCACCCGCCGACAATCCGTTTCTTGCCCGCTTCTACGCGGAGCCGTCACGCTATGCGCTGCCGACGCAGCTCAACTTCCTGTTTCAGCGGGCGGATCAGGTGAAGCATCTGGCACAGCTCAGTTTATTTCAGCGCGTCGTCGTCGCCGATTTCATGCTGGACAAAGACCCGCTGTTCGCCGAACTGACGCTGGCGGAGGACGAATTGGCCCTCTACCGCAAGCTCTATTCGCATCTGCAACCGCAGTCCCCGCGCCCCGATCTGGTGCTGGCGCTGCAGGCCGCGCCGGAGACGCTGCTGGCGCGCGTGCGGCAACGCGGCATTGGCTACGAGCAAACGGTTGGCGCTGACTACCTGGTTAGGCTGTCCGACGCCTATGTCAGACTTTTCCATCGTTACGACGCGGCGCCTGTGCTGTTCGTCAACACCGATGGCTTAAATTTTGTCGACAATCCGGATCACCTTGATCTGCTTGTCCAGCGCATCACCCAGATGCGCGGCAGTCGGGAGTTTTTCAACGTTGAGGCCATCGGCTGACCGATGCCCCGGACGACCGGCAAGTGGCGGTTGTTGGTTACACTCCCTCTGATCGGAGTTCAGATCAAAAGTAATCGTGGGGAGTATCGGTTGACGCCTCGGGTTGTGTCGGAGCGTGTGTATCTGCGCGTGGCGGTCGCGCTCGGGCTGGTCGCGCTCGCACCGTCGAGCCTTGCACTGTCTTTCGGTACCGAGCAGGTCACGTCCTACCTCGGACAACCCCTGCGCATGAGCATTCCGCTGCTGGGCGCCCCGGGTGACTCGCTGGAAGCACGCTGCTTCCGGATTGCCACATCCAGCCGTGCCGACGGCTTGTCCTCAGTCAGTCAGGCGCGCATAGAACTGGACCTCGGCAATACGCCGCGGTTACTGGTGCGCAGCGCCCGATCCGTCGACGAACCGGTTGTTCGCGTCGCCATCGAGGCAATCTGTGACACGCCGATCCGGCGCGAATACACGATCCTGCTTGATCCCCCTCCGCTGACCGCTCGTGAAAGCGCCGCAGCGCCCCCACTGCCACCGGTGATCTCACCACCGCAGGCCGAGTCAGGTGCACGCATGGTCGACAACCCGGCAGGCGATGTTGCCGCAGCAAAGTCTTCGCCAAAGGCCGGAGACCGATCAGCGGCCCGGGCCAAGTCCCGTCGCACCAGCGCCGGGAATCCCGCCGTGGTGAACGAGTCGACAATTGCCGCACCTGGCAGAGCCTCATCCCGCCCCGCCCGCTCAGTGGTTGGCAAGGACGAAGCGAAGCCGGCATCACCACGCCCCGACGAACTGCGCGTCCAGGGCGGCGCGGCCGCAGGCGGCCTGGCCATCGAGGATGCTTCCATCGCCGCGTTGGCCATACCGCGGTTGCGCATCGCCAGTGACTTGCCCAGCTTCGATACCAGCGCCGCAGCCGGGGGCGCGCCTTCAGCTGCAGGCAGTAACGAACTGCAGGCGGCTATCGCGAAGCAGCGGCGTGCCCGATTGTTCGCAGCACCGATCGAGGAAGACCTTGCGCCCAGGCTGGAGGCGGATCTGGTAGTGGCCCAGCGCCGCCTGGCTGAGCTGCAGGCGCAAATCGCTGCCGCCGGCGGCAGCGCTGTCGCGACCGCCAAAACCGGCGCCGCCGAATCCGCCGGCAAGCCAGCAATCGCCAGCGCTGCGGCTAGCGAGTGGGACTGGAAGAAATGGCTTTGGATACCGGCAAGTCTGCTGGTACTCGGCTTGATCGTGTTCCTCGTGCGGCAGCGGCAGGCGCAGCGCTCGCAAGTGCAGTTTGCCAATGCCGGCCCGGTCACTGTCGTGCAGACAGGCGACGAGTTTGACACGGTGATGCCAACAAGGACCGTGGTCAATACAACGGCCGCCCGCACCGCCGCGACTTCAACAGCATCGCAAAACCCGGGCGAATCGTCGCCAGTAGCGGACGAAGGGCCGTCAACCACAGCAGCGACACCCACCCAGGCGCCGATGACCGCAAAAGAGGCCAGCGAGGCGTCCGACCGGCTGATCAGCCCGTTGTTCCAGTTGCGTGACACCGAGTCACATATCGATGTGACCGAGCTGTCGCAGATTACCGATGAAGCGCAGGTCTACTCGGATCTCGGGCGCAACGATCAGGCCATCGAAATTTTGCGTGCCCACATTGACAGCCAGGAAGGCCAGGATGTCGAGCACTCGTCGCCAGCCCCCTGGCTGATGATCTTCGACCTTTATCGACGCACCAACAACCGTGCCGGATACGACGAGTTGGCGCCCAGGTTCCGCAAGCAGTTCAACGGGCGCATGCCAGATTGGGACAACTACGGCCACGAGCTCGCGCTGGACGATGGACTGGAGGCTTTTCCGCACCTCGTGTCCCGCATCGAACGGGACTGGGGCACGATTGAGGCCAAGAAGTTTCTTGAGGAACTGCTCTACGACAACCGCGGTGGCTCGCGGTTGGGCTTCAGTCTGGCCGCTTACCGCGACATTCTCTTGCTGCTGCAGTTGCACGAGGGAATTGCAGCCGGCACACCGGCCGATTTTCCGTCGGCAGATTGGGAATCACGTGGTGCCAACGATACGGACGGCACACCGAAGTGGGACCTTTCGCTCGACATGATCGACACCCCCAAGCCCGGCGAACTTGACTCGTTTCTGCGCAACATGCCGCCGCCCGAAAGGTCGTGAGCTGCCCTTAGGGCCACGACTTCCAGGCAACAAAGGACGCCGTTCACGGCAGAGCCTCACAAAGCGGGCGCCGCACGGAAACCCCCCCGGTCTGCGGCGTCACCACAAACTGGCAAGCGTCGTAACCTTGCGATTTGATGCGCCCGATGATCTCTGCCAGCACAACTGGCGCAAGGCGCGGCTCACGCGACAGCACCCATCCATAGCGCCGTGTCGGGTGCCCGACGACTGCCCAGCGATATTGCGGGTCAAGAGCGATGACCCAATAGTCGGCCGCGACCCAGAAACGGTACTCGCCAAACAGATCGAGAAATGTGACTTCCAGGCGTGATGCGGCTTGCCCTTCAACTGGACGCGCCCGGCCCAGAACCCGTTCCTTGCCGCCGTCGTCCCTGGTACAGACGTTTTCAACAATGATCAACGGCTGACCTGGGTCCAGGGAGTAGGTCGCCCGCGTATCGCGAACACATTTGCGTTGAAAGAACTGCGGAATCGCCGCAATTTCGTGCCAGCTCCCCATATAGCGTGACACATCCAGCGACTGTACTGGCGTCACGTCCATGCTGGCACTGCTGGCTGCCGCTGGCATCAGCAACAGCGCAGAAGCAATTGCACGCAGATGACTCATATACGCCACGACGCCTGTACGGCCCACAGGAAATTCGGTATGTCGTTGTCGAGGCGCCCTTCCTGCGTCGAGCAGGGGCCGACAGTTCGCCGACGACGGCGATCGTTGTTGCATGTAACTAGAAACAGCATGACAAGGATCTCAGGCGGTAAGACCGCAGATTATCGTGCTTCGGCCACCGTTCCCGATGGGCGAGCAGGACTTCTCGGCGCACATGAGGGCAGCCGCGATGCCAGCAAGTACATAAAGAAAAAGCGACCGCAAGGGTCGCCTTTTCATGCAATTGCGTCTGTTCGACCCAAACGCGTCATCGTCAGACGACGCGTCGGTCCGGCAGAAACAATCAGTCGAGCTTCATCGTGAACGGAATCTCAACCTCGTGGCTGCTGTCCGATTTCTCGGTACGGCATGCTGGATCCGTCAGCGGGCCATTGAACGTACGCTGTACAGCATTGCGCATGTTGCCTGGCGTCACTTCCCGGACCCGAACGTTGGAGAACGAGCCATCGGGGTTGACTGTCGCGAGGATGGTACCGTCGATGCGATCGATACCTGCCTTGTTCATGTCGCGGGCCGGCGGCGAATCCGGGCGACACGGGTTGGGTAGCGCCGACATGCCGAGACGCGTAACCGCTGGTCGCGGCGGTGGCGCAGGCGGTGCCGGCGGTGCCGGCGGAACCGGAGGCGCGATCTTGTAATCGGTCTTCGGCGGTTCGGTTGTCGTCGTGGTAATCGTCGGCGCGGCCGGTGCCTGCACCACGACTTCAACCGGCGGCACGTACGGAGGCGGCGGCGCGGCGGGAGGCGGTGGCGGCAGATTCGGCTGCTTCGGCGGTGGCGGAGGCGGTGGAGGCGGTGGCGGTGGCGGCGGCAACTTGACCTCCTCCACGATCTTCGCTTCCAGCGGCTTCTTGATCACTTCCACTGCCTTGCGCGCCAGCCCGGTGACCAGCGCGTAGACAATGAAAGCGTGCAGAGCGAGCACGGCGGCGATGGCGATCGTTCGCTTGCTCGATTTCGCGGGTTTATAGGTGTAATCCATGCGTGTTCAGCGCTTTCTTCAGCTTTTGGCGTCGTGCTCTATGGCGTAGCGCTTTACAGGAATTGCTCGTGTCCGAGGATGCCCATCTTGACCAGACCCGCGCGTTGCGAGGCAGCCATCACATAGGCAACGATCTCGTACTTGGCGAGTTTGTTGGGCCGCAAATGGATTTCCGGCTGCGTTTGTTGCGCCGCCGCCGTCATCATTTTTGCCTCAAGTTCAGCCCGGTTCGGCATTGCCGCACCGTTCCAGTACACAACGCTGTTTTCGTCAATGTCGATCTTGACGATTTCCGGTTCCACCAGCGGCTTGTTGGGGCTCGGCGGCGGCATGTTCATGTTGACCGAGTGCAACTGAATCGGAATGGTGATGATCAGCATGACCAGCAGCACCAGCATCACGTCAATGAGCGGTGTGGTGTTCATGTCGACCATGACGTCCGCATCGCCACTCGAATTACCCAGGTTCATTCCCATAGGTTCAATCCTTCTTCTGTCTGCGCGCGGGGTGGCTATTCGCCACGCGCTGCAGGTTCGGTCAGGAACGCGATCTTCGAGATGCCTGCGGACCGGCACGCGAAGATGACCCGACCAACGCCGTCATAGTTTGCCGTCAGATCGCCCCGGATATGCACCTCGGGTTGCGGATCCATCTTGGAAAACTTTTTCAGGCGATCGGTGAGATCGCGAATGTCACGAATCGGCGTGTCATACATGAACATGCGGCCGTTGCCATCGACGGACACGACGATGTTCTCTGGCTTTGATTCGCGGATCTGTATTTCTTCCTTGGGAAGTTGCACCTTGATCGACGTCGTGACCACCGGGATGGTGATCAGGAAGATGATCAGCATCACCAGCATCACGTCCACCAGCGGTGTCGTGTTGATGGTTGAGTTGACCTGGTCTTCGTCGCCGCTGGCGCTGCCAACGTTCATGCCCATGGTTCAGGCTCCGTTGTCAGTTTCGTGCAATTACTTCTTGCCGGACGCGATCAGCACCGAGTGCAGATCGGAGCCGAAGTTGCGGATCTTGTCCATCGTGGTCTTGTTGCGACGAACGATGAAGTTGTAGCCCAGCACAGCAGGCACGGCGACCGCAAGGCCAATGGCCGTCATGATCAGCGCCTCACCCACCGGACCGGCAACCTTGTCAATTGACGCCTGACCGGACACACCGATCTTCACGAGCGCGTTGTAAATGCCCCAAACGGTACCGAAGAGCCCGATGAACGGGGCGGTAGAGCCGACAGTAGCAAGGAACGCGAGACCATTCTGCATGTTGCTTTGCACGCTGTCGGTAGCACGCTGGATCGACTGCGTAACCCAGTCGGAGAAGCTGATATGCGCCAGCAGGCCTTCATGCTTCTTGGTCGCCTCGAGACCGGCTTCAGCGAGGAAGCGGAACGGACTTTGCTCCTTCAGCGATTCAACACCCTGGGCGATCGACGGAGCGCTCCAGAAGGAACTCTCGGCCTGCTTCGCTTGGCGGCCGATTTTGGACAGTTCAAGCAGCTTGGCAACCATGATGTACCAGGTGCCGACCGACATGATGACCATGATCACCAGCGTGGTCTTGGCGACGTAATCACCTTCCGCCCACAGCGCCTTCAGGCCGTAGGGATTCTCGACCTTTTCAGTCGCCGGTTTGCCAGCCTGGAACGGTGCAGGAGCCGGTGCAGCTGCGGGAGTCGGAGCAGCGGCAGGAGCGGTGGCCGGTGCAGCAGGAGACGCGGCCGGGGCGCCACCGGTGGCGGGTGCCTGAGCGAAGACGGACAGCGGGGCGCTGACCAGCGAGACGAACAGCACTGAGCCGGCCACAAGTGCACTGCCTGTACGGCGAATTGCTTTTTTCATTTCAATGGACACAGAAGACTCCTTTTTGCCTCACGGCATCGTCGATGTACGACATCATACATGACACTAGTTTGATTGGAAAAGGGGAATGTAACTTAGAAGCAAACTGCACACCACCGCGCGTCCCGCCGATCAAAACCGGGGAACAGTCAGTACGAACTTGAGGGGGTGAGGCTCGCAGCCGGGCGCAACCGCCTCGGCCTGGCGCGTGAGCGAGAATCAGACGGCTTCGCATGGGGCGAAGCCGCAGGACGGCGCCTGTTTGCAAAATACCTACATTCCTTGTGAGAAAACAATCGGAGACGCCTTGTGAGCGTCGCTGACTGTCAAGATCAACGAATCGGGACCAAACAAAACACAAGCCGGCCCACCAGGATGTGGTGGCACCGGCCTGAGCAAGCTGCGGATTATCGCAAATCCGCAGCGCGAACCACACTTACTTGAATTTGTAAGTCATCTTCACATAGAAGGTGCGGTCACGCGGATCAACGTAGCTGATGTCATAGCCCGACTGGAACTGCGTCTGGCTGCTTACGTTCGAGTACGGCGGTTTGCGGTCGAAAAGGTTGCGGACGCCAAACGCGAATTTCGCGTTGCGGATACCTTCGTAACCGACCTGCAGGTCGTAAATCTCGTACGAACCGACACGACGTTGTACGTAGGCCGGGTCCGAGGGATCATCAAACGAGCCGGGGATATCGTAGTAGCTCTTCTGGAAGTTCTGCGCAATCGTTGCATTCCACGGGCCACGCGACCAGTCGATAGCAATGTAGTGACGCCAACGCGGAATCACGCCGCCATTCACGCTACCAGCAATGTCAACTTGCCCAGAATACGAACCGTCCAGGTTTTGAACGTCGTACTTCTGGAAGTACGTACCAGTTGCACGCAGCGTGAATTTGCCCCAATTGCCGGCATCAACGCGCCATTTGCCGTCGAGATCAAGACCAGCGAGTTTGATCTTGCCCAGGTTGAGGTACGTCTGTGAAATCGACTGGATCGGACCGTAGTTACCCGGGATGGTCGGATCATTGGCGCCGCGCGTTACGAGATAGCCCCAACGCGACAAATCGCCAAGAATCGTCGGGACCGGGATCCCCGCCTGAATAACGTCCTTCAGCTCAATGTTGAATGCGTCGAGTGCCAGCGAAATATTCTTCGTAGGCTCAAGCACGACGCCGAACGTGATGTTGTCCGATTTCTCTGGTTTGAGGTTCGGATTGCCGCCGTTGATTGTCGTGAACTGAGTCGCGCAGTCGTTGCCGCTATTGGTGTAGGGGCAGCGCAGCGGATCCTTGACGCCGGCTTGAGTCACACCCTGCGTTTGCGGCGCGAAAAGGTCAGTGAGTGCCGGTGCGCGGAAACCTTGACCGTACGACGCACGAACAAGCACCTGACTCATCGGCTGCCAGCGAAGGCTTACTTTGGGAGTAGTACGCGAACCGGTACCTTGGTAATTGTCGTAGCGAACCGCAGCATTCGCTTCAACCGACTTCCAGATCGGAAGGCTCAACTCGCCAAACAAGCCCGTCACGCCGCGGCTCTTGCTGATCTCAAGCTGATTGCCACCGTAGCCTGAAACGTCGCCGGTCTGAATGGTGACATCGGGCAGCGAATCGTACGTTTCACGACGATATTCCGCGCCGATCGCGACGGCCGCCGAGCCGCCCGGCAGCGCGAACACATCGCGCGACCCTTTCGCACCGATGCTGGTGATGCTCGTCTTGTAATGCAGCGCGGTGCCGTAGAACTGGGTGGCATCAAGCTGCTGCTGGACAGCGGCAGTATTGGGCCCGAACGGGTTGACTACACCGCTGTTAAGCAGCGGAAGAATTCGGGTGTACAGCGGGTAGCCGCCGTTGACGTTTTCCTTGATATCGCTGCCGCTGTAGAGGAATGCCGAATCAACATCCCAACCCGCGAGCGTGCCCTTGACACCGAACGTGAAGCGCGGCTGCAGCGCGACATCAGTCACGTCGCGAGGGCCGGTACCGAATGAGCGGTAGCGCACCAGCACGTCCGGCAGGGCCGCAGTCGGCCCGATCAGATTGCGGATGTAGGCGGTCGGATAGTACGTACTCGTAGGACGCAACAGGAATGTCGTACGACCGAACTGGCCGCCCGCCCCCGCAAGAAGCGGGCTATTGTCAGGAAGGGAATATGGATATTGATTGAAGAGCGGATTGTTGTCCGGCAGCGCGAATTGGTCAGACAGCGGAACCGGCTGAATGATCGTGCGCGATTCTGCGCGAGTCACCGCACCTTCAACGAATGCATCCCAAGTTGGCGTCAGGCTGAAATTCGCGGACGCATAAAGATTCGCGCGCTTGGTTAGCGGTACCAGAGAAACCAGATCTGACGGGTCGAAACGACAAACGTTCGGCGAGAAGAATGGATCAGTTACCGATGGCGAACAATTGCCAGCTAACGGATTACGACTACCACCGGTCCAGTTGCCGGTAGCCGGAATGTAGATATTCGCCGGGAACGTGTTGCCTGAGGTGCCGTCATTGAGGAATTGCTCGTTGATGGCGGAACGGGAATACGGACGGTCGCGACCGTAGAGGGCGCCGCCCTCTTCGTACGAGCCCATCACCATTACGTTGTACTTGTCTTTGGCGCGGTCGCCGAAACCGGCAATGCCGCTTGCGCGGAATGTGCTGCCGCCACCTGCTTGAGGCAGGCTGTAATCAAGCGAAAGCTCGGCTCCCTTAAAGTCTTTGCGCAAAATGAAGTTGATAACGCCGGCAATAGCGTCTGAGCCGTAAACGGCGGACGCACCGTCTTTCAGCACTTCGATGCGCTCAATGGCGGCGATGGGGATGCTGTTTACGTCAACCGGCGAGCTCACGTCGAGTGATCCACCGTAGGCGGTAATACGTCGACCGTTCAGCAGCACGAGCGTGCGGCGGCCGTCCAGACCACGCAACGAAACAGTCGAAATGCCCAGGTTGGATGCACCGGCACTGGTTGCGGCCGTGAAGGAACCCGAACTGGTAGTCACGCTGATGGTTTGCAGAAGCTGCTCGACGCTCGTCGCGCCGGACTTCTGAATGTCTTCACGTGTGATGACTTGCACAGGAAGCGCGGTTTCAGCTTCGATGCGCTTGATGTTGGAACCGGTAACTTCGACTTTCTCGACGCGTTGCGGTTCGGACTGTGCGTAAACAGCCCCGCTCGCCATCACTGCCACGGCGTTGATAACCGCAATGGCAAGATGCTTCCGTTTGATTTGCATAAAAAGATCCCCGAAAGATGACATGGATATGACCTGAGCATTCTGCATGTTCAGTGCGGTTCTGTCAGCTACCGGTCAGACGCTGTCCGTTGCGACGCCGGACCCGGTGACGATGTGAGCACCTGCCGGATGTCTCGTAAGTGCTTGATCTGGCGTTGTTTTGAACGCATCGAGAACAGCCCGTTGATGCCGAATCGCCGCTCACATTACATCGTAAGATGAAAATCCGAACCCATCATCTTTATCGACTTTTCCTTTATTTTACGGGGCTTAGACACGTTTTTTTATTAAAGTCGACTTTTTGCAAAGTAAGCTCTCAGGCCGCATCAAAACGCCATTTCTAGAAAATGCCGCTGCCACATGCGTTGCGCAGCTACAACACGCCACATGACACTACCTCCCGTGCAATCTCAGGTGATACAGACCGCGAGTTCGAGTGCGTCGCCGTCTTTGTGACGAGCGACGACACATTGCGACCAGCGACGTGTCGAGGCGCCCGATATTCGGCTAACTTTTCAGGTTTACTTTCGCGTGCTTCGCACGCAGCAATCTGGAGTTAGGATGCGTAAAGTAGTTGCGATTCTCGCCCTGGCGGTGCCACTGTTTGGCGCCAGCGCGCAGGCACAGCCGGCCACCGCCCCCGCTGCCAATCAATTGACGGTCGAGGACATCTGGAAGAGCCCGAGCCTGGCCGGCCCCACGCTGTCGCGCTCGGGCAAATACCTGGCGGCGACGGCACCGTTCAAGGGCCGGATGAACCTGCTGGTGATGGACATGGAAACCCGCAAGGGCAAGCTGCTGACGGCATTTGATGACTACGACGTGATCAATGTTGCCTGGGTTGGCGATGACCGCCTGATCTTCTCGCTGGGGCAGGCGAACTCGCCCACTGGCGCTGGTCAATTCGACGGTGGTGGCCTGTTCGTCGTCGGTCGCGATGGCTCCGGCGCGCGCCGCCTGGCGCCGACCGTCCGGGAAACGCGGCAACGCAACCAGTATGTGTATCGCAGCCTGTCGTTGCACCGTACGATCCCGGGCAACACTGACGAGGTCATTGCCGAGGGCAACCAGACGTCGGCCGATTCCGTCGATCTGTACCGACTGAACCTCAATACCGGTCGCACCACCCTGCTCACCTCCGGCCGCCCGGCCGATCTGACCATTGAATGGATGCTCGACAGCAAGCTGGTGCCGCGTGTCGTGGTTGCCGGCGTAAAGGATGAAATTACCCGTGTCGTCTACTACCGCAAGGGCGAAGGGAGCCCTTGGGAAGAGATCGCACGCTATTCGCGCGACAAGGGCGCGGTGTTTGTTCCGCTGGCGTTTGAGTCGGACAACAAGACGCTGCAAATTGCCACCAACCGCGACCGCGACACGATGGCAATCTATCGCTACGATCCGGAAGCAAAGAAGATCGGCGACATGATCGCGTCGCACCCGCGTTTTGACATGGGCGCGGACTCGCAGGGCGACCGCGTGGCCGGCGTTCTGGTGGAAGGCGAAACCGACCGGGTATTGGGCTATCAGGTCAACGGCGACAAGCCCGAGACGGTCTGGACCGACGAAGGCCGGGCCAAAACCCAGGCCATGCTCGATGCAGCGCTTCCGGGGATGGTCAATACGTTCCGGCGCACGCCCGATGGCAAACGGCTGCTGGTGACTTCGTTCTCCGACCAGAAGTCCACGCGCTGGTACCTGCTCGACGAGCAGAAGCGCACGCTGGAAGAAGTCGGTGCCTCGCGCCCGTGGCTGGACGGAAAACTGGTCGAACAACGTCCGTTCCGTTACAAAACGCGCGACGGACTTGAAATCACCGGCTACTACTTCCTGCCCAAAGGCTACAAACAGGGCGACAAGTTGCCGACCGTCGTTCACATTCACGGCGGTCCAAGCGTCCGTGCGGATCGCTTCGGGTCAGGATTCGGCTTTATTGAAGGGCAGTTGTTCGCCTCGCGCGGCTACGCCGTTGTAGTGCCCAATTTCCGCATCACACCGGGAATCGGCAGCAAGGTCTACACGGCAGGCTTTGGCACCATTGGCCGCCAGATGTCGGAAGATCACGAAGATGCACTGAAATGGGCTGTCGAGCAGGGATTTGCCGATCCCAAGCGAGCCTGCATCTCGGGTGCAAGCTACGGTGGTTACGCGTCGCTGCAGGCGATGGTGAAGACGCCGGATCTGTTCAAGTGCGCCGTCGCCGGCCTTGCCGTCGCCGATCTCGTTTATCAGAACACCTCGCTGGACACGGACTACGTCAGCAGCCCGGCGGCGGTTGACTTCTGGAAAGCCATCATCGGCGTGCAGGACCTGAAGTCGCAGCTGGTACGCGACATTTCACCGGTCAACAATGCGACCAAGGTCAAGGGCGCTGTATTCCTGTATGCCGGTCAGGATGACATCCGTGTCCCAATCGACCAGATCATCCGCATGGACAAGGCGCTCAAGGCTGCGGGCAACCCGGCCAAGGCTTTTGTGATCAAGGAAAAGGAAGGCCACGGTTTCGGTCGACTCGAGAACAACATCGACCTGTACACCCAGGTACTGAAGTTCCTCGACGAGCAGATCGGCAAATAGCAAGCCAACCGCAACAACCAGCAAAAAAGGAGGCCAAGGCCTCCTTTTTTGTTGCCGGCTGACCGCTAGCGGGCGAACCGTTTGTGTCGGCAGCTACCTCGGATTCGGTGTGTTCTTCTTGATGAATGCATCGAAGCGTTTGTAGAACTCGAAAACGTTCTTGTCGAGCCGATAGCCATGCCCTTCATCGGCCACGAACATCCACTCGTGCGCTTTACCGGCGCGTTCAAACGCCGCACGGATGACGCGACCGTTTTCGATATCGACGTTGCGATCCTCGCCGCCGTAGGCGTGGAATACGGGGCCCTGGATCCTGCTGACGTAGCGCGCCGGTGACATGCGTTCAAACATCTCGCGATTGGCTTTCTGGTCACCGATGACCAGCTTGGCGAGATAGCCGAAGTCAGAGTACTTCTGGGCCGGCTGCGTGTCCTGCTTGACGAACATGTCGGCAACGCCCACGTAGTTGACTCCCCACTTGAAGAGCTCCGGCCGCATGACCATCACCATCAGCGTTGAATAGCCGCCGTAGCTGGCGCCGAAAACGCCAATGCGGTTGCGATCGGCAAAACCCTCCTTGATGGCCCATTCGACGCCCGCAATTTGATCCTCCATGGGGGTATCGCCGAAGTGCATGTAGCCGGACGTGAGGTGACGGCGGCCGTATCCGGTCGACCCCCGGAAGTTTGGCTGCAGCACGGCAAAACCTCGGTTCGCCATGAACTGGACTTCAGGGTTGAAGCCGCCGATATCCCGCACCCAGGGCCCACCGTGCGGATGCAGGATCAAGGGGACCGGAGCCCCAGGTCGATAACTCGCCGGCAGCGTCAGGTAGCCGTCCACCTTGAGCCCGTCTGGCGCCGTCCACGATACGTACTGCATCGGCCGCATCTGCTTTGGGTCAATCCACGGCGCCGGCCGAACACCAGTCTCCTCCAGCGTCTTCTTGTCCTGATCGAAGATGTAGTAGCGCCCCGGATCGGTGTCGGACGATGACATGACCAGCGAACGACGATGATTCGGGTTCCAGCGATTGCTGTAGCCCGCCGGCAGCGCCGCGTCGAGCATGGCCTGTGCCTTCTGCACGGCGGGGTCGAACCAGACGGTCTTGCGCCGGTCGGCATCGTAAGTGACGCCGATGATCTTGCCGGGGTCTTCGTCGCGCCCACTGAACCGCAGTGCGCCGCCGCCACCGCCGAGCGGGCCTGGACTCACCATGTCAAAGCGGTCATCGCCATAGATCAGCTCACCCAGCTTGTTCGTTTCGGGGTCGAAGCGGAAAAAGGCGACGGTGTCGCGCCCGATGTTGCTGGCCACGAACATGGTCTTGTTGTCGGTGTCAAAACCGACCGGAATCACCACGTCCTTCAACATGTGATCCCACTGACGCAAGACCTTGAATTGCTGCTTGTCGGAGGCGCGGTAATGGAACGCGTAGACGTTCTCCTTCTGATCCTCGGTGTAAGCCGCGCGCGCCAGATTGTTGCGATCCAGAACCCAGTCATTCACCTTGCCGGGCGAATCAAAGCTGATCAGTGACTTGCGCCCGGTCACGATATTCATGCGATACAGATCCTGCGAATCGGCAGAGCGGTCATTCGCGGAGACAATCACTTCGTCCCTGCTGTCCTTGATGCGGCCAACAAAACTGGTCTGCCGGCCAACGTACTGGCCGGGTGTCGCCGTGATCGGCTGCACCAGGATGCGTGAATTGCGTCCGTCACGATCCACGGCAAACAAGCCACCGTCGCCCGCGTTGGCCGCCAGTTGCTGCATGTCACCGGTGGTGAACAGGAGGCGATCATTGCTCGCCCACCAGAAGTTCAGCACGTCAGCCTTGTCGAAGTTGGTCACTCGCGTGGCAGCGCGTTTGTCCAGATCGATGATGACGAGGTTGTAGCGACTGTTTACCGGCATCAACGCCGCCATCGACTTCTGGTCCGGCGAAAACGTCAGCGAACGGTATTCGGTCTTCTTGAACAGCGTTTCGACCGGGATCTCGGGTATCACTTGAGCGATCACCGCGCAGACAGGCAGCAAGAGCGTCAGGAGACCAAGTACGATAGAACGAAGTAGCGGCGAGTTCATGCGTCGGAAGTCCTGTGGAAAACGGGGGTTGCAGATGCAATGATGCCACGCACCGCGCGTCAACGATATGGCGGTTACCTCAACGCCCCCCCTAGAACCTCATCGCACAAAAAGAAAAAGGGGCCGAAGCCCCTCTTTCGAACCCCTGCGAGGGGCCTTGCGCCTGTTACTTGAACTTGTAGGTCAGGTTCAGGCGGTATGCACGACCACGCACATCGTACTGCGTGAAGTCGTACAGGAAGGTCGCCGACGCGCCCGGATCGTACGGCGGTTGCTTGTTGGAGATATTCAGCACCGAGCCGGAGATCTTCAGCTTGTTGTTGAACTCGTAGGAACCGAACAGGTCCAGCGTGGTGCGCGAACCAATCTTCTCACCGTAAGTGCCGGTCTGGAAACGCGGATCGTTAGCGGACGAGAAATAGGTCGCGGCCAGCAGCTGCTGGTAGTAGCTGTGGATGTAGTTCGCCGTCAGAGCAGCAGAGTACGGCCCCTGCTCCCACGACAGTTGCGCGAAGCCACGGATACGCGGCAGCGAGCCGAACGTAAAGTTACCGCCGACCGCGTTGTCGCCCTCGACATCGAATTTCTCCAAGTACGATGCACCCGTACGGAAGCCGAGCTTGCCGTACAAGGTGTTCATACGCCAGTTAGCATCGATGTCGATACCGCGAGTCTTGACTGCCGACAGATTCGTGTAATTGGTTTGCACCGACACGATATTGTTGGTCGCCGGATCACGCGTAACGATGCCGCGCTGGACACCGTTAATCACGCCGTTACTGTTTACTAGCGTCTGGAAGCCGTACGAGCCGATCTGATCCTTCCACTCGATGTCATACCAGTTCACACCGATGTTGAGATCGCGAGTGGGTTCGAACACGGCGCCAATGGTCGTGCTCTTCGACGTTTCGGCCTTCAGATTCGGGTTACCAGAGTAAACGCCCGAAATGTTGACGCCGGATTGCCCGGTCACCGGATCGTTCACCTGAACGAAGAAGGTTGCGACCGACGGTGAAATTTCTGGCAATGTCGGCGCGCGGAAACCCTGCCCCCAGTTGGCGCGCAGCACGAACTCTGGCGAAACTTTCCACTTCACGCCAACCTTCGGCACCGTCGAGCTGCCGTAGTCGCTGTAATGGTCAGAGCGAACTGCCAGTTGACCTTCGAGGTTCTTGAGGATCGGCAGACTGGCTTCGGCGAACACGGCGAAGCTGTTGCGATCACCGTCCGTCTTGGTGATACCCTGACCAAGGATCAAACCTTGTTGAGCAATTGCCGCCGGGTTATCTTTCAGCTTCTCGCTGCGGTACTCAGCACCAACCGCCAGACCAACCGGGCCGCCAGGCAGCGTGAGCTGGGCAAACTCGGTGGATGCACGGGTGTCAACAAAGAACAACTCCGACGCCGACTTGCGATCGAAATTGGCACGGAGAGAATCACGGACTGCCGCGCTATTCGCCGCCGAGTTGTTCAGGTTATAGGTCGCGCTGTTCGCCGTCGGCACCGGCGGCTGGGCGGCCGAGGTGATACCGAATGCAGAGCTGACGCCAGCAATGCTCAAACGGTTGTAGTTGCTCGAGGTCACTTCGTTGCGCGACCAGCCAAAGGCGCTGTCGCCGTCCCACGAGCCTGCGGTCCACTTCAAACCTGCCAAGAAACGATAGGTCTCGGATTTTACCGAAGTATCGCGGGTACCCATATCGTTCAGGGCGCCGGTGTAGCGTGCAAGCGTGCTGAACGGGTTACCGGCAACGCCAGGGGCGAAGTTGACGGTGTAGTTGAACGGACGCAGACCAACCGCAGTCTGAGTCAGGCCGGTCGTGTTGAAGAACGGCTGGGTGAAGATCTGGTTGCTCTTGACTTGCGACAGACCAACCTCGGCATAACCTTGCAGGTTAGGCGAGATTTCAACCGTACCGCGGCCGAGGAAGCCGTAGCGCTCGGTGCCCGGCAGCGCGGTGATCGCGTTGTTCGAGTTGTAAGTACAGAACGTGTTGGTCGCTGCGGCACGTGCCTGCAGCGATGCCAGCGTGGCTGCCGATTGGTTGGTCGACAGGTTGATCAAACCGGCGGCAACTGCCTGCGGGCCGGTCATCACGGTGCCGCCAGCGGCTCCACAGTTGGAAACTGCCTGGAAGTTCTGGGTTGCTACACCAGCATTGGTGTATTGCTGCCACGTGCCGAGGCCGGTCAGCGAGTCGAAGTTACGACCACCGCCAGCACGACCGCGCCAGTCACGCGATGCGCCGAAGTCGGTGTCGCTCAGCTTGACCAGATCACGCTTGTAGTAGTCGAACACGCCGAGGACCGAGAACTTGTCCTTGCCGAGGTCACCGAAGCCACCCGTAGCGCTGAAGCGGTAGTCGTTCTTGCCGGCTGCGGTGCCTGCACCGGCCGACATTTCAATGCCTTTGTAGTCCTTGCGCAGGATCACGTTCACCACGCCGGCGATGGCGTCAGAACCGTAAATGGCGGAAGCACCATCTTTCAGCACTTCGATGCGCTCAACAGCAGCCGACGGAATCGAGTTCAGGTCAACGAAGGTGTCTTGCAGGTTTTGCGCGAAGCCATAACCGGCGGTGCGACGACCGTTGATGAGCACGAGGGTGGCTTTCTGGCCCAGACCACGCAGCGAGATGCCCGAGGCGCCCGGTGCGAAGCTGTTGGAGAAGCTTTCGTTGTAGGAGTTACCGCTGTTGGCCGGCACGTTGCGCAGCACTTCAGCGATGGTGGGCTGACCGGACTTCTCGATCTGCTCACGGGTGATGACGTCAACCGGCGCAACGGTCTCAACATCGGTCCGCTTGATGTTGGAACCGGTTACCTCGACTTTTTCGACCTTCTGCGGCTGTTGCTGTGCGTAAGCAACCCCGGTGGCCACAAAAGTTGCCGCGATAGCGACAGCCAATTGCTTCTTTTTAATCATAAATACCTCTGTAATCCCCATTGCGGGCGGTTGGAAGAATGACTTTTTGATTCTGTCATCAAGCCGTCATTTCGCCTACAGGGATGTCCTGCCGGGCGCTTCGGAGCGTTCTGCCCTCCGTTGCAAGCCTCGCAGGCTCAATCTCTGTAATTCTTTGAAATATAAGCGATTTTTCCAAGACCGGCCAGCACCTGAATACGAAACTGAGGTCATCCGGAGCGCTGAACAGCTGTACAGAATCGTTACAGGAATTTTGACGAAGCCCATTGTTTGCAGGGCTTTCATGCGATTTTCATTAAAAGTCGACTTTCCTGCAAAAGCGGCGTCCAGCCCTTTCATAATGGGCCTTTCAGGCCGGAGCCAATCAGCAGACGTTGCACCGCTACAACAGCACGTTAGATGTACGACAACGATCGTGTGAACGCGTGTTGATGGCAAATGCCAACTGAGTCAGCGAGGCAAGTGGTGGTGGGCACATGATGGTCGCGCTGGCGATGGCAGCAGGCGACCGGCGACTATCCCGGCTGGCGCGTACCAACCGGGAAAAGCTGCCGCCCCTCCGCGATGTTTGAGGTCGTGCCTGCTAGCCGTGGGCGCCCAGGCCCTTCGGGATCGAATCCAGCAGCTTGCGCGTATAGGGCTGCTGCGGCGCCGAATACAGGGCGTCGGAATCACCCTGCTCCACCACCTCACCGTTGTTCATCACCATGACTTCGTCGCTCATGTATTTGACGACGGCGAGGTCATGCGAAATGAAGATGTAGGAGAGGCCAAATTCGTCCTGCAGGTCCTGCAGCAGATTGAGCACCTGTGCCTGCACCGACACATCCAGCGCCGACACTGACTCGTCGCAGATCAGGATGTCCGGCTTCATGGTCAGGCAGCGCGCGATGGCGATGCGCTGACGCTGGCCGCCCGAGAACTCGTGCGGATACTTGTAGAAGCTCATCTCCGGCAGTCCGACTTTCGCCAGCAGCTCGAAGGCCATCTTCGCGCGCTCATCGGCGCTGCTGCCGATGCCGTGCACCACCATCGGCTCGCAGATGATCTGACCCACAGTGAAGCGCGGGTTCAGCGACGCGTACGGGTTCTGGAAGATGATCTGGATGCGCTTCTTGTAGGGCAGGAATTCCTTTTCGCTCATGGCAAGAATGTTCTTGCCGTCGAACCAGGCCTCGCCCTTCGTGGCATCGTGCAGCTTCATGATGGTGAGGCCGACGGTGGTCTTGCCGGAGCCGGACTCACCCACCAGCCCAAGCGTCTTGCCCTTGCGCAGCTTGAAGGACACGTCCTTCACGGCATGGAACACGCGCTTGCCGAAGAAGCCCTCACGCGAGACAAAATCCTTGCACAGGCCTTTGACCTCAAGCACGACTGGATCGCTATCCTTGACGCCCCGCGTGCGCTGGTCGAGACGCATCTGGTCAGCCCGCCCGCTCATGAAGTCATCGATCACCGGCAGACGCTTCGGACGCGAATCCACCACCGGACGGCACGCCAGCAAGGCGCGGGTGTAGTCGTCCTTCGGTGCAGCAAAGACCTCCCTGGCTGCCCCCTGCTCACGGATTTCACCGTGGCGCATCACCACCACATGATCGGCAATATCGCCCACCACCGCGAGGTCGTGAGTGATGAACAGCACGCTCATGCCATGCTTCTTCTGCAGCTCGGCGATCAGGTCGAGGATCTGCTTCTGGATGGTGACGTCGAGCGCGGTCGTTGGCTCGTCGGCGATGAGCAGTTTGGGTTCACAGGCGATCGCCATCGCAATCATGACGCGCTGCTGCTGGCCGCCGGACATCTGGTGCGGGAAGCTGTCGATCTTGATCGCCGGCTCCGGAATGCCTACCTCAGTCAACAGCGCGATCGCACGTTCGCGTGCCGCCTTGCCAGCAAGCCCCTTGTGCTCCTTCAGCACCTCTTCGATCTGGTAGCCCACAGTGAACACCGGGTTCAGCGAGCTCATCGGCTCCTGAAAGATCATCGAGATTTTGCTGCCGCGTAGCGCGCGCTTTTCGGCGTTCGAGAAAGTCAGCAGATTGCGCCCCTCGAACTCGATCACACTGGCACGATCAACGGTCGCGTTTTCCTTCGGCAGCAGACCGAGAATGGCCAGCGAACTGACCGATTTGCCGGAGCCGGACTCGCCGACCAGGGCGACCGTCTGGTTGGGCATCACGTCGAACGAAATGCCCTTGAGCGCTTCGAAGGAGTTCTTCTTGTCGAGGCGGAACTTGACGCGAAGATTCTTGACGGAGAGAAGTGGTGTCGTCATGGTGTCCTCGCTACTTCAGTTTCGGGTCAAGCGCGTCGCGCAGCGCATCGGTGAACAAGCTGAACGCTGTAACCAGCACCGCCATGAACGCCGTGGCCGCCACCAGTTGCCACCAGTAGCCAAGAATCAGTTCGTTTTGCGCCTCGTTCAACATCGAGCCCCAGCTCACCGTATCGACCGGCACGCCGAAACCGAGGAAGGAAAGGATCACTTCGCTCTTGATGAACAGCACCACATGCAGCGAGAGCTGCACCAGCACCACGTGCGAGATGTTCGGGAAGATGTGCACAAACATGCGGCGCATGTTGGATGCGCCGATTGCGTTGGCCGCACGCACATAGTCGCGCGCCTTGTGCTTCAGGTACTCGGCGCGCACCAGTCGGAAAATGCTGGTCCAGCCGGTCAGCCCGAGAATCAGCACCACGGTCACGATGCCCTTCTGTTTAAGTACGGCGGCAATCGCCAGTACCAGCAGGATGTACGGAATCGAGCTGAAGATCGAATAGAACCAGTTCAGCGCGTCGTCGGTCTTGCCGCCGAAGTACCCGGCGAAGGCGCCAAGCACGGTACCGAGCAGCGTCGCCACGATGGCGGCGGCAAAGCCCACCAGAATGGACGTCTCCGAGCCCTGGATGACTTTCTTGAGGACATCACGGCCCCATTTGTCGGCGCCAAACGGCAAGTGCTCCGCACGCTTTTCGTCCGCCTGCGCCACAGCACCGTCGCCCGTCCGACCAAGCTGTTTGCGCAGCTCGGCCATGACGTCTGCGAGCGGGTCAACCACCTTGATGCCGGAGTCAACCTCGCCCGTGGCCTGACCGAGCTGGCCCTTCAGTTCGATGATCACGTCGCGTAGCGGATCGCGATCGTTGACCACCTCCGCCTTGGCGGCACCGCTGTCCACTGCGGGCCCGCCATCCTTGGCGCCCGCCTTGAGATCGGCGGCCGGCTTGTGGCTGTCCTTGAACAGCGTTGGCGGCGCGTAGTTGATCGCCACTTCGCGGTTCCAGTCTTTCGCCACGAGTCCGACAAACGAGGCCAGCGACAGAAGCAGGAACAGGATCACCACGACCATCGACACGATCGCGATGCGGTCGCCGAGCAGGCGCTTCCACGCCAGCGACCAGAGACCGGGGGAGCGGGCAGGCGCGCTGGCCGCCGCGGCATTCATTGCAGCAGTAGTCATCTTGCCGTCCTTATTTCAGTTCTACGCGCGGGTCAACTGCCTTGTAGAGCAGATCCGCTGCCAGGTTGGCAAGCATCGTGGCCAGCGCCACGTACACCGTTATCGCCTTGATGACCGGAAAGTCCGAGCGTTCCACTGCGAGGATCACCTCACGGCCAATGCCTGGCACCGAGAAGAAGCGCTCGATCAGGAACAGACCGACCAGCAGGCCCGGCAACTGGATCATCAGGTTGGTGATGATCGGAATCGACGCATTGCGTAGCACGTGCACAAACATCACGCGGTTCTCGGAGAGCCCTTTGGCCCGGGCGGTACGCACGTAGTCCTGGTTCACCTCGTCAAGCAGGAAGGTGCGGTACAGGCGGATATTCGGTGCCAGCGACACGACCAGCGCGATCAGGATAGGCAGCGCCGCAAACTTGAACAGGTTTTCGCCGAAGTTATTGCCCCAGCCCTGCACCGGGAACAATCCCCATTTGTAGGCGAGCACATACTGGAACACGATGATGTAGACCAGAATCGAGATCGACTGCGCGACCGTGCAGGTCACCATCGCTGCGCGATCAGTGAACGAGCCGCGCACATAGGCCACTGCCAGCGCGATGCTCACCGCGATGATCGTCTCCAGAATCAGCAGCGGCACGGTGATCATCAGCGACGCCGGCAGCCGGGACGCAAACATGTGCGACACCACCTCGTTGGTGCTCCAGCTGGCGCCGAAGTCAAACGTCACCACCTGCTTCACGAAGATCAGCAGCTGCATCCAGTAAGGCTCGTCGATACCAAGCTGCTTGCGGATGTTGGCGATCTGTTCCGGGTTGGAGATCTTGCCGGCCAGCAGATAGGCTGGATCACCGCCCACCACGTTGAACAGCGTAAAGATCAGCAGGATCACCCCGGCCATCGTCGGGATGATCTGCCATAGTCGGCGAATGATGTAGGCGGCCATGAGCTACTTCCCCATATTGATGTCGTAATACATCCAGTTCGCCAGCAGCACCGGATGCCGCTTGTAGCCGAGCACCCACGGATACACCATCTGGTTGCGGTAGCGGGTCACGCCGAGCACCCACGGCGTATCGGCCTCGAACTGCTTCTGCATTTCGAGATAAAGCTTGTCACGCTCGGGGCCATCGGGCAGCACGGCAGACTGCTCGTAGAGCTTGTCGTAAGCCGGGCTCTTGTAGCAGCCGTTGTTGGACTCACCAATATTCTTGCTGTAGAGCAGTTGCGTAAAGTTGTCGCCGTCCGGATAGTCGGCCATCCACGCCGCGCCGCGAATCATGATCTGGCAGCGCTTCTCGCGCTTGATGGAATCAGCGAACTTTTCCTTTTCCGCTTCGTAGCGGATGCCGATCGCGTCCATGTTCTTTTTGTAAAGCTCGTCTAACTCCCGTTCGATCGCAATCGGCGTCGATGTGTACCGGAAGATGAACGGCTTGCCGTCCGGTGTGTTGCGATAACCGTCGGTGCCCTTCGTGTAGCCAAACTTGTCGAGCAGCGCGTTGGCGAGCGCAGGGTTGTAGCTGACACCCGACTTGTAGCCGGCCTGGTGACCAACGACGCCTTCCGGGATGATGAACTCGGCGCGCTTGGCGTTGCCCTTGCGGATGATCTCAATCTCTTCGTCGCGGTTGATGGCGTAGGCAATCGCACGGCGCAGCGCGACCTTCGGCAGCTCCAGGCCACCCCACACCGGGTCGTTCCACTGGAAGTAGGTGTAGGTGTACTCCGGGTCCACCGCCCTCTGCACACGAATGCCTTCCGCCGCCAGTTCCGGCGACAGCTTGCCTCCCGGCAGCGCCTGCTTGATGAACGACTGCGGCATGTTGATGAAGTCGAGCTGCTTGTTCTTGAATGCCAGCCAGCGCGACTGCTCTTCCTCAATCGGGTAGATCTCGACGCGGTCGATCTGCGCGAGCGGCTTGCCCTGCATCTGCTTGACCAACACTTCGTCGTACGGATCGTCGGCGTTGGCCTTGAAATTCCAGGTGCCACCACGCCAGTTCGGATTCTTTTCAAGAATGATGCGCTGGCCACGCACCCATTCCTTCAGGTAGTACGCGCTGGAGCCGACCGGATGGCTCTGCACGTCGTTCGGGTACTTCTCGACCACTTCGCGCGCAACGATAGACATTGCCACATGCGCCAGCACGTAGCCAAAGTTGTAGTCCGGCTTGGTCAGCGAGATGCGCAGCGTGTGCGAATCGAGCACTTCAAGGCCCGGCACTGGCTCGTCCCACAGCAGGCCATCGGACTTCTTGCTTTTGTCATACCAGGCGTTGAGGCCAACGATCTTGCCATCGGTGAGGAAGCGCCACACCGGTTTCAGCGAATCGTCATAGTGGCGCTTGAACGAATACTCAACGTCCCGTGCCGTCACCTCACGCTTCTTGCCGTTGAACACTTCATGCGGCGAGAAATAGGCGCCTTTCACCAGCTTGATGGTCCAGCGCTTGCCGCTGTCCTCAACCAGTGGCATTTCTGCGGCAAGCTTGGGTACGAGCTTGGCGGGGCGTGCCATGTAGTCGTAGGTCAGGATGGTGTCGAAGATGCCGTCGATCACCTCGCTGGAATAGAGATCATGCGCAGTCACCGGATCGAAACCGGACTCGCCGATCACGAAGGGGAAGCGAACGACCTTCTTGCCGTCAGGGGACTTAACGGGTGATACGGCCGAGACGGTGGCACCGTCGGTGCCGCTCTTTGCCGTGTCGCCGCAGCCCGCCAGCAAGCTGACTGCCGCAACTGTTGCAGCGCCCACGCCGATCAGACGTTGCGCCAACCCCCGCCTCAGTGAATGTGAAAGAGGCCAAGTTGCCATAGTTGTTATTCCGGTCTTGTGGACCGCAAATTATCGGAAGCGGCGATTGTACGGGCGCTGCGCCACGCAACGGCCCGCGACGGCCCATTGGCGCGGCCTCGCTGTCGGTCGCGTCACTTCAGCCGCGTCAACTGCGGGGAAACCCCGATCACCAGCATGCCGACCAGCGTCACCGTGTCCGGCACCGCACCAAACACCAGCCAGCCGATGGCCACCGAGAGCAGCAACTGCATGTACATCCACGGCGCGATCACGGTGGCCTGGGCGAGACGATAGGCGCGGATCAGCAGCAGATGCCCCAGTGCACCCAGCACGCCAGTCATCAGGAACACGACCCAGGTGATGAGGCTCTTGTCCAGGTACCACCCCGGCGTCCACCACAAAGGCACCGCCAGCGTCATCAGCAAGGCACCGACCAGCCCGGCATACATGAGCTGGGTGCTGCTGCGCTCGGGCGCGCTGTCGGACGCGCTGGCTGCCCGAGTAAGCGTTTGATACGCCGCGTTGCAGCAGGCGGCGCCAAGCACCAGCAGCACGCCGGTCAGCGGCACCTGCGAGCCGGGGCGCACCACGATCAGCACGCCACAAAAGCCCAGCGCGATGGAGACAATAGTCCAGCGACCGGGCCGCTCATGCAGAAACCACGACGACAGAATCGTGGTCAGGATCGGCGTCAGGAAGAAGATCGCCGTCCCCTCGGCCAGCGGCACATAGCCGAGCGCAGCGAAGTAGAACAGCGTCACCCCCACCATCATCACGCCTCGCACCCACTGCACCCAGGCGCGGCGCGGGCGGAACAGGCGGACGCCATCGCGACCGGAAAAAATGGCCAGCACCACGAGGAAATGGCCGAAGTAGCGCGACCAGGTAGAAGCGCCCACCGGAACGCCCTGTGCGCCGAGGTATTTGCCACTGGCGTCAAGGCAGAGCAGTAGCGCCAGCCCGACCAGCATCAGGAGGATGGCGCGCCGGTGATCGTGTGAGGCATGCATCTGCCTGCATTTTGCACGCTGGGAGCTATTCCGCCGTGGACGCCAGCCGCTCCGTTTGTACGGGCGAGCAATTCAGCAGCGGACGGTCGCCGCCGCCAGTGACAGAATGTCGGCCATGATGATCACACCAGTCATACTCTGTGGCGGCAGCGGCACCCGCCTGTGGCCGCTATCGCGCTCGCACATGCCAAAGCAGCTGCTCGCCGTGCACGACGAGGCGACCATGCTGCAGGCCACGGCGCAGCGACTCGCTGACTTCGATGCCGCTGCCAGCAGCGCGCCCATCGTGGTCTGCAACGACTCGCACCGTTTCGTCACCCGCCGGCAGTTGATGGAAATTGGCGAAAGTCATGCCCAGTTGATTGCCGAGCCGGCCGGCCGCAACACCGCGCCTGCGCTCACACTGGCCGCGCTGCGCGCGCAGGCAGCCCACCCCGGCGCGGATCCAACGCTGCTGGTGATGCCAGCCGACCACGTGATCGCCGATATCGGCGCCTTTCAGCGGGTGGTGGCGACCGCGTTGCGAGTGACGCAGAACACCGCTGCCGGCGACGCCATCGTCACCTTCGGCATCGTCCCCACCGAGCCCGCCACGGGTTATGGCTACCTCAAGGTCGGCGGCACCAGTGCTTTCGATCCGGCCGCCTTTGTGCTCGATTCCTTCGTTGAGAAGCCGCCGCTGGAGAAGGCGCGCGACTATGTGGCGAGTGGGCAGTATTTGTGGAACAGCGGCCTTTTCGTGGTGCGTGCCAGCGTCTGGCTGCGCGCGCTGGCGGCGCTGGAGCCAGCGATGCTGGCGGCCTGCGAGGCTTCGCTGGCTGGCGCCAGCGCGGTCGGTGACGACCTGCTGCCCGACGCCAAAGTGTTCGCGACCTGCCCGTCCAATTCGATTGACTACGCGGTGATGGAAAAGCTCGCCGCTACCCCAGCCCTCAACATTCGCGGCGTGGTGGTGCCGCTCGATGCCGGCTGGAGCGACATCGGCGCCTGGGACAGTGCCTGGGCCATTGCACCGAAGGATGATCGCGGCAATGCGGCAATTGGCGAAGCCATTTTTGAGCAATCGAACAACACCTACGTGCGCACCACCGGCCCCAACGCGCCCGTGGTGGCCTGCGTCGGCATTGATGACGCCGTGATCGTGCATACGCCGGACGCGATTCTGGTGGCGAGCAAGGATTACGCGCAGGACGTCAAGAAGATCGCCACCACGCTGTCCGAACGCAGCGACAGCCGCGCACAACTGCATCGCCGCGTCGAGCGGCCCTGGGGCTGGTACGACTCGCTGGGCTCGGCGCCGCCCGAGGGCTCAGCGCTTGCCTATCAGGTCAAACACCTCGGCGTCTATCCGGGGCAGGCGATCTCGCTGCAACTGCACCACAAGCGTGCCGAGCACTGGGTCATCATCAAGGGCACGGCGACCATCACGCTGGGTGAGCGCGTGCAGGCCTACAAGGCCGGCGAGCATGTGCACATCCCGGTCGGCACCGTGCATCGCATCGCCAACGAAACTGACGACCCCGTTGAGTTCATCGAGGTGCAAATGGGCAGCTACCTCGGCGAGGACGACATCGTCCGCCTGGAAGACCGTTACCAGCGCACGTAGCGCCCGCCCGCAACGGTGGCGACTATTGATTGAGAAATCTGCCGTCGCCGCAATCTGCCTTGTCAATTCAAAGCCCAATTTCAGAACCTCATGACCTCCTCTCCGCACATCTTTGAAGTCACCGTAGAAAACTTCGAGGCCGACGTCATCGCGGCGTCTGATCAAACCCCCATCGTGCTCGATTTCTGGGCGCCGTGGTGCGGCCCGTGCAAGACGTTGACGCCGATTCTGGAAAAGCTGGCAGCGGAATACGGCGGCCGTTTTCGCCTCGCCAAGGTCAATTCCGACGAACAGCAGGAAATTGCCGGCATGTTCGGCATCCGCTCGATCCCGACGGTTATCGCGCTCAAGGGGCAAAAGCCCGTGAGCGCGTTCCAGGGCGCACAGCCGGAAAGCGCCGTACGGCAGTTCCTCGACAAGATCGTGCCGTCGGAGAGCGACGAACGCCTGGGCAAAGCCGTCGCCAAGCTCGACGCTGGCGACATCAACGGCGCTGTGGATGAACTGAAGGTCGCGCTGGCCATCAATCCGCAGCTCGACGCGGCCCGCGTGATGCTGGCCGACATCGCCATGCGCGACAACCGCATCGACGAAGCCAAGGCTTATCTCGAAGCCTGCTCGCCGATGACCCGCATGGAGGAAGACTTCCAGCGCGTTGCCACCAAAATCCTCGCCGCCGAGGAAGCCGGTAATTCACCGGAGGCCGCCGCGCTCAAGGCCCGCATCGACAAGGATGCGAACGACCATGACGCCCGCTTCCATCTGGCCGCCGTCTACGCCGCGCAGAACCAGTACGAGCCGGCCTTCCAGACCTTGCTCGAATCGGTGCAACTGGATCGCGCCTGGAACGAACAGGCCGCGAAAAAGCGCATGGTCGAGTATTTCTCACTGGCCAACGAGCAGCCAGAGCTGGTCCGACGCTACCGGCAGGCGCTGGCGGCGACGCTCAACTAGCAGCACCTTTTTGTGCGAATGCCGTCGGCAAAGGGCTTGACGCTGTAAATCGCCAAAAGTCGACATTCAATGCTATTGCTGTCTGAGCCCTGATCGAATGGGGCTTGCAGCAAAAAGCCAATCCTCTGGCGCGAATGCGCCGCGATTGCCGTCATTCCATTGCACAATAACGGCATAGTCGTCTCGCTGTGGCCATCGGGGTCTCGCGGCGGGTACAGGGGGTTTCCAAGCGTGTCCAGCCAAATTTCCACACCACCGACGCTGCTTGTGCAGCGCGCCGCCAGCGGTGATTCCGACGCCATGCGGGCGCTGTTTTCCAGCCTCTACCCGGACATCAAGCGCCTCGCCCGTGGCAAGCTGGCCCAAGCCGGCGGTGTCACCGGCCTCAACGCCACTGCGCTGGTGCACGAAGGCTTCATGCGGATGGCCGAGCGTGAAGGCTTGCAGGGGCAAACGCGGCTGCAGTTCTTCGCCTACGTCGGCAAGGTGCTGCGCTCGATCGTGATCGACTTCGTGCGCGAGCGCGACGCCGAAAAGCGCGGTGGCGGCATGACGCTGCTCACCATGTCGGCGGCCGACGGCACGCTGGCGCCGTGGATGGACGTGACCGACATGGTGGCGCTCGATGAGGCGCTCGACCAGTTGCAAAAGCTTGACCAGCGGCTTTATCAGGTGATCGAGCTGCACGTGTTCTCCGGCCTTTCGCTGCAGGAGGTCGCGAACGAGCTGGGGGTCACGCTGCGTACCATCAACCGCGACCTGCTCAAGGCGCGCGCCCTGCTGTCGCGCTCGCTCGGCACCGAGACCGCGGCCAGCAGCGCTCCCTGACCCGTCGTCCCACCGTTCCACGTCCGCAGAGCCTGCCATGCCCGAGCCGATGAAGCTCTCCGACCTGCCGCCGGAGCTCTGGCAGCGCGTCTCCGACCTGTTCGACGAAGTCATCGACCTGCCCGAGACTGATCGCATCCCCTACATCCGAAATCTCTGGGGTAGCGAGCCGCTCGTCGCCAAGGAGCTGATGGCGCTGCTGGTGGCCGCAGCAAACGTTGACAAGACGGTGCCCCTGACTCAGGCGCCGTTCAATTCCGTACTGAAAGAAGCGCTCACCGAGCCTGCCGAAGGCTATGCCGTCGGCCAGAAGTTTGGCGCCTGGACGCTGGAGAGCTGCCTCGGCAAAGGCGGCATGGGCGAAGTGTGGCGGGCGAAGCGCAGCGACGGCCTGTACAAGGCCAGCGTTGCGGTGAAGCTGCTGCGCACTGATCTCTCACACGACAAGCTGTCGCGCCGGTTCGCCCGCGAGCGCGTGGTGCTGGCGCGGCTCAATCACCCCAACATTGCGCGCCTGCTCGATGCCGGCGTCGAAGCCGGGCAGGCATTCATCGTGCTGGAGCTGGTTGACGGCATTCCGCTGCTCGACTACGTCACGCAGCACGCACGCACGCTGGAGCAGCGCCTGCGGCTGGTGCGTGATGTGGCGCTCGCCGTCGAGCACGCGCACAACCAGCACGTGTTGCACCGCGATCTGAAGCCGTCAAACGTGCTGGTCACCCGCGACGGTCAGGTGAAATTGCTCGACTTCGGCGTCGCCGGCGTGCTCGACAGCGACCCCAACGAGCCGATGACCAAACTCACCCAGTTGACTGGTCGCGGCCTCACGCTTGAATACGCCTCGCCGGAGCAGATCACCGGCGACCCGACCATGCCGGCGAGTGATGTGTACTCGCTCGGCGTGCTGCTGTTCCATCTCTGCACCGGCAACCGGCCATTCGCCGCCAGCAGCACCCGCGCCGCGCTGGAATACGCCGTGGTGCATAGCGATCCGCCGCTGGCGTCGGCCAGCCTGGCACAACCGAAGCCGGAACGCCCGATCCCTGACACCATCCCGCCGCCAGTCGATGCAAGCCGGCTGCGCGGCGATCTCGACAACATCATCCGCCGCGCCATGCGGTTGGCGCCGGAAGAGCGCTATCCCACCGCAGCCTCGCTGGCCGCCGACCTCGACGCCTGGATGACCGCGCGACCCACCTCACTGCACGCGGGCGACCGCGCCTACGCCACCAGGCTCTGGTTCAAGCGCCACTGGCAACTGGTCGGCGCCGGCTCGCTGCTGGTGACCGGCATCATCGTCGCGCTGGGGCTGAGCCTGTGGCAGCGCGGCACCGCACTGACCGATGCTGCAACCGCGCGCAGCGAGATTGCCCGCGCCCGCGACGAGGCGGCGCGGTCCACGCGGGTAGCGCAGGCGCTGGCCGACCTGTTACGCCGGCATCGCGCCAATGCCGCGGCCAGCACCGACCCGAATTTGCTACCGGCGATCGATCAGGCCAACAAAGACGCCGAAGCGCGCCTGGGCAACGATGCCGAGGCGCGCGAGCAATTGCGGCGCCACCTGGGCGCCGCGCCGTAGCGGGGAGCGTTAAGCGTTACCGCGTTTGGCGTCAACGCTGATCGAACCTGGCCCCCAGGCAGCCAGCAGCAGCAAGCCACCAGCCACGGCAATGTTCTTCATGAACATGATCTGTTGCACCATCTGCTGGTCAGCCGGCGACGCCCAGAAGTTGTGAAAGATCACGCCCGCGACCACGGTGAAGATCGCCAGAATCAGCGCCGCCCAGCGGGTACCAAAGCCGAGAATCAGCGCCAGGCCGCCCAGCACCTCGACCGCGATAGCGATTGCCGCGCCGACTTCCGGCAGCGGAAGGCCCTTCGAGGCGATGTAACCCGCAGTACCCGCGAAGCTGCCGATCTTTGATAGCCCAGCGGGCAGGAACAACACCGCCAGCATGATGCGGCCGACCAGGGTCAGGGGATTTTGCATTGCGTTCATTCTGTTTCTCTTTCCTGTTTACGGTTTAGTAAGCCACCGTGATCCGCGCTTGCGGATGGGCATTCTTTTCCAGTTCGTCGACTACTGCAACTGCGTAGTCGATCCAGGTGATGGTGCTGACGCCGTTACCGTCAACCAGCAACTGATCGCCACCCACGCGGTATTTGCCGGTACGACCGCCCACGCCAATCATCGCCGGCGGGCTGACGTAGGTCCAGTTGACGCTGGTCTTGCCGGCACGCAGGGTTTGCAGCGCTGCGGCCTGACCGAGCGCCTCTTCCTTGTAGATCGCCGGGAATTGGGGCGTGTCAACCAGACGCAGCCCGGGAGCCACTTCCAGGCTGCCAGCGCCGCCCACCCACAACAGGCGCGACACACCGGCCTCCGGCATCGTCGCCAGCAGATTGGTTGCCGCCCGCGCCACGGTGTCGTGACCGCTCTTGCGTCCGCTGATCGCCACGACCACGGCGTCATGGCCCTTGATCGAGTCCTTCAACGTGGCGGCATCAAGCACATCGGCCGTCACCACGCTGGCCTTGCCAACGGGATGGAAAAAACCCGTCTGCCGCGCGGCAGCGGTGACGACGTGGCCGCGTGACAGCGCTTCCTGCAGGATGGCCTGGCCCGCGTTGCCGGTAACGCCGAAGAGAAAGAGTTTCATGCGATGTCCTTACGGTGATGTTCGGTTTATTCGGCGCCCTTGAAAGAGTGCAGCGCCGCGATGGACAGAATTTTTGCGCCGATTACACTTCAAAATAATCACCTGTTTTTGACTATATCGTGCAAATTTTCTGAATGAATAACTCTGCGACCGCCAGCGATCTCTACGGCAAAGTGCTCACACCAGAGAGCTTCGCGATGCTCGACGCCATCGCCACTCAGGGCGGCTTCGCTGCGGCAGCGCGCGCACTGGATCTGGTTCCCAGTGCGCTCTCCTACCGCGTGCGACAACTCGAGGAAACGCTCGATGTGCTGCTGTTTGATCGACGATCTCGCAATGCGAAGCTGACGCCCGCCGGCGCCGAACTGCTGCGCGAGGGCCGCCGCATGCTGGCGGACGTCGCCGCGATTGCCGAACGCGTGAAGCGTGTCGCCACCGGCTGGGAGCCGGTACTAACCATCGCAGTCGATAGCCTGATCTCACGCAAGGTGGTGTTCGAGCTCTGTCAGGCGTTCTTCGAGCTGAAAGCGCCGACGCGCCTGCGTCTGCGTGGAGAGACGCTGTCCGGCACCTGGCAGGCGCTGACGACCGGCAAGGCCGACATCCCGCTGGGCGGCGCATTCGAGACTGGCAGCATCGCCAGCACACAGCTCGCAGGCATCCAGGTGAAGGCCCTCGGCGACATGCCCTTTGTGTTCGCCGTCGCGCCGCGACACCCGCTGGCAAAGCGACCAGAGCCGCTGTCCGACGAAGAAATCGCGCAGCATCGCGTGGTTGCGGTGGCCGATTCAACCTTGCGCGGTGACGGTCTCAGCGTGAATCTGCTGGCCGGGCAGGATGTGTTCACCGTGCCCAGCATGCAGGCCAAGCTCGACGCCCACCTGCGTGGCCTTGGTTGTGGCTTTCTGCCGCTGCATCTGGCGCAGCCGTATGTTGATGCCGGCGAGCTGGTCGCAAAAACCGTGCAACAACGCGCGCTGCGCGTCGCTCGCACCAGCTACGCCTGGCGCAATCAGCCGCGTGGCGCCCAAGGGCATGCACTGACCTGGTGGCTGCAGGCGCTGGACAGCCCGCGCACGCGACGGGCGCTTATTGAGGATCAGGCGGGGGGCGGGTTTTAGAAACAGAACAACAAGCGCCGGCACTCGTCGGCGTCTCATTGGGAGGTCGGGGGACATTTCACCAATCCATGATCGTGCTGGTGATGAATGTCTGGATAGTGGGCGTGACTGTGCTTCATCTTCGCATGCGCATGCACATGCTCATGGGGGTGTTGTAGGTCGACGGGCTCGTCATGCGCATGCTGGTGGTGTTCGTCGTGTGTGTGGCGGTGCGAGTGCACGAGCGCTTCGTGCGAGTGTTCATGCTCGTGGTGTTCGGTCAAGTGCAGCCAGACACCAACTGCCATCAATACGCCAGCGATCCAGAAAACCGGCGAGGTGGTTTCGCCCAACCACACCACCGAAATTGCCGCACCGATGAACGGTGCTGTCGAAAAATACGCGCCGGTGCGCGCAGCGCCCAGTCCGCGCAATGCGAGCACGAACAGCACCAGGCTGATGCCGTAGCCCGCGAGCCCCAACAGCAATGCACTTGCCGCGACATCGAGTGATGGCAAGCGTGTACCTGCCGCAGTGGCGAGCAAGGTGTTGGTTATGCCAGCGATGACGCCTTTACTGCCGGCGACAAACAGAGCGTCGGCGGACGCCACCTTGCGCGTGAAATTATTGTCGATCGCCCAGCACAGACAAGCCAGCGCGACCAACGCCGGGCCGCTCCAGTCGCCCTGCGCAACCGGTCCTGTGGGCGATGACAAGACGATACCGCCGATCACAATGGCTGCCATGCCCACCACCACGCGACGATCCGCGTTTTCACTAAACACCAGCCAGGCCAGCAACGCTGTCAGCACCGCTTCAAGGTTGAGCAGCAACGATGCCACACCGGCGTCGATACGTTTGAGACCAAACAATAAAGCGATGGGCGCGAGCACGCCGCCGAAGCCGATTGCACCGACTAGCCAAAGCCGATCCGTTTGCGGCAGGTTACTCGCCTTCCATCCATGATCGCGGACAACGCGGGCCAGCGTCAATCCGAGGCCACTGCCCAGGTACAGCAATCCGGCCAGCAGCAAAGGATCGATGTTGCCCAGCAGACGTTTGGCGAAGGGCATAGCCGCCCCGAACAGCGCGGCTGCGAACAACGCAAAGAGCACGCTTTGCTTCATTGTGATGGCCTTTGCGACGGGGGTAGCATGCTTGGCGGACTACGCCATGGCATGACAAGCACAAGCCTCGCCATGCGCCGCAGACACCAGCTCATGCAGGATGCCGCATTCTTTCGTTGCATGCGGCGTTACGCATTGCCGACGCAGCGACGCCAGTTGCTTCTCCAGGGCACGCATGCTCTTCAATCGCGCACGCACACGGCTCAGTTGCTCATCAATAAGCGCGTTGACGTTGCCGCAATCAGCCACCGGTTTGTCGACGACGTCAAGCAGTCGCGCGACGTCAGCGAGGGGCATGTCGAGGGCGCGGCAGTGCCGGATGAACGACAGACGTTCGAGGTGCGCCTCGCCGTAGGCGCGATAACCGTTGCTTTCGCGCGATGGCGGCGGCAACAGATTGGACTTTTCGTAGTAGCGGATGGTGTCGGTATCTACACCGGTCAGGCTGGACAGTTCGCCAATGCGCACCGCGGGCCTCGCTCCTGAAAATGCGGACGTTCGGTTGAATTGAGTTTATACGCTTGACTTTGGAGTTGCTCCATGGTTTTCAATACGCCTTATCGCATCCAACCGGCGTCCCAGCATGTCGACCCAGCCCACTGACAAGCCCCTTCCCGCCACCGATTGCTGCAGCACGGACAGCTGCGGCCAGCCGGTCGCACCCGTCGCCGTCGCGCCGGTGCGCATCACCCGGTCCGCACGCACTGCGACGCCCGCGGCGGCTGGCGAACTCTGGCGGATTCCCACGATGGACTGCGCCGTGGAGGAAGGCGAAATCCGCCGCGCACTGGAACCCATCGAGGGCATCCGCTCCCTCAGCTTCCAGCTAGGCGCCCGCACACTCCGTATCGATGCCGACCCCGACACGCGCGAGCTGGCGCTGAAGGCAATCCAGAAGGCGGGCTTCGATCCCAAGTCCGCGGCGGTCGCGGAGGGGGTCAAGAGCGGCGAATCGAAGGACGATGCACACGCGCACGACGACGGACACGACCACGCCGCCGCGACCGGATCGTCGGCGTGGACCGGTGTCGGCCGCTACATCGCCGCGCTGGTCTTTGCGACGGGCTCCGAACTGCTCTCGTACTTCGCCCCTGACACCACCGTGTGGAAGGTAGCGGGCATGGCAATCGCCGCCGCGGCCATCGTACTCGCGGGGTTGTCGACTTACCAGAAGGGACTGACCGCACTGCGTCGCGGACGGCTCAACATCAACGCCCTCATGACGGTCGCCGTCACCGGCGCATTCCTAATTGGTCAGTGGCCCGAGGCGGCCATGGTGATGGCGCTCTACGCGATCGCCGAGCTCATCGAGGCACGCTCCGTCGACCGCGCGCGCAATGCCATCAAGGAACTCATGGCGCTGGCGCCGGACGAGGCCGAACTGCGGCAGGCGGACGGCACCTGGCAGCGTGTCGCGGTCGCCGAGGTCGCCGTCGACGCGATCATCAGCGTCAAGCCGGGCGAGCGCGTACCCCTCGATGGCGTGATCACGGTCGGCAACAGTGCGATTAACCAGGCGCCCGTGACCGGCGAAAGCATCCTCGTCGACAAACAGGCCGGCGATCCGGTGTTCGCCGGCACCATCAACGAGACCGGGACCATCGAGTGCCGGGTGACGGCGGCTGCCAGCGACAGCACGCTCGCGCGCATCATCCATGCCGTCGAGCAGGCGCAGGGCACGCGCGCGCCCACGCAACGCTTCGTCGATCGCTTCTCGGCAATCTACACACCTGCGGTTTTCGTGATCGCGCTCGCGGTCGCGCTGTTGACGCCATCGCTGCTTGGCATCACCTGGCTGCATGCGACCTACAAGGCGCTCGTGCTGCTGGTGATCGCCTGCCCCTGCGCGCTCGTCATCTCGACGCCGGTGACGGTCGTCAGCGGCCTCGCGGCGGCGGCACGCCGAGGGATTCTGATCAAGGGCGGCACCTATCTGGAGAACGCGCGCCTCGTCAAGGCCATCGCGCTCGACAAGACGGGCACCATCACCGAAGGCAAGCCGAAGCTGGTCGACTTTGAACTCATTGCATCCGGCGCCGACGCGGAGCGAGTCCGCGCGCTCGCGGCTAGCATCGCGGCGCAATCCGATCACCCAGTGTCCAAGGCGATCGCCGCGGGTCTCGACAATCCGCGCCTGGCGGTCACCGACTTCCAGGCGCTGGCGGGTCGCGGCGTCGAAGCGACCGTCGACGGCGAGCGCTACCTTCTCGGCAATCACCGCCTGGCCGAGGAACGCAAGCTCTGCTCGCCGGCCATCGAGGCAGGCCTCGCCGTGCACGAGAATCAGGGACGCACGGTGACCCTCCTCGCGGGCGCGAGCAACTTACTCGCGCTGATTGCGGTCGCCGACACCATCAAGCCCACCTCGCGGGCGGCCATCGCCGAACTGCGCGAGCTTGGCGTCACTCCCGTCATGCTGACCGGCGACAACGCGGTAACGGCCGCGAAGGTCGCCTGCGACGCCGGTCTGGACGACGCCCGCGGCAACCTGCTGCCGGAACATAAACTCGAAGCGATCAGGGAGCTGCAGACGCGCTACGGCGCAACGGCCATGACAGGTGATGGCATCAACGACGCCCCCGCACTTGCTCAGTCGGATCTCGGCATCGCGATGGGCGCAGCCGGCACCGACACCGCCATGGAAGCGGCCGACGTCGTCGTGATGAACGACGACCTGCGGCGCATCCCGGAGACGATCCGCCTGTCGCGGCGCACGCATTCGGTGCTGTGGCAGAACATCTCGCTGGCACTCGGGATCAAGTCCGTGTTCCTGCTGTGGGCCGTCTTCGGCTCCGCTACCATGTGGATGGCAGTCTTCGCCGACATGGGTGCCAGCCTGCTGGTGGTAGCCAACGGCCTGCGGCTGCTGCGTGCCACGGAGCAGCCGAAATAGTGGATACACTTGCCGCCATGCGTCGCTGGCTCGCCCTCATTTTGCTGCTGATGTTCCCGCTGCAGGCCGTGCAGGCCGCCAACACGGGACTGTACGAGCATCTGCAGGGTTCGCATGAGCACCATCAGCACCGGCACGGCGAAAGCTCGATCGCCTCCGCGAGCGCGCAGTTGCATTCGGGCGGCACGCTCGGGCCCGAGGCGCCGCGCACGATTCACGCCGACTGCAGCGTCTGCCACCTCGTCCACGCGCCCGGCCTGCTGACAGCAGCCCCCGTCGAATTCCCCACTTCGCTCGCGGGCGACCCGCTCGCTCTGCCGAGCGACTCGGCGCTGCGCGACGCCAACGGCGTCCGCCCCGAACGCCCCAAGTGGCAACGCACCGTCTAGCCGACGGGGCTTTCTGATTTCCGCGGCCCCGGCGCTTCGATAGCGCTGCGTTTGCTGCATCCCCGTTGGTTCTTCGCAATCCTTTGCTTCTGGAGAACCTCTCATGTCCTTTGTCCTCCGTGCCCGTACGCGGGCGTGGACGCCTCGGCTGCTCGCCCTCGCCGGCAGCCTGGCGATCACGGCCGCGTTCGCACAGTCCACCACCGATCCCTCACCGCCCGCCGTCGCCAGCGCGGCGGCGCCGCTGACGCTCGGCGAGTCCTTCCGCGCGGCGCTCGCAATGCAGCCCTGGTTGGCGGCCACCGACGAGCGTGCGCGCGAACAGGCCGCGCGCGAGGCCGTCGCCGGCTCCTGGCTCGCCGATGCGCCAACCCTCGCGTCAGGCATCAAGGCCAGTAACCGCGAAAGCGCTCGCGAATACGAAGTTGAATTGAGCGCACCGGTCGCCACGCCCGCGCGGCGAAACCTGCTCGTCGCCACGGCTCGTGGCGAGTCGGCCGTCTTTCGCTCGGGCATCGAACAGCAGAAGCTAAAGCTCGCCGGTGAAGTGCGCGACGTGTTCTGGGCGCTGCAGCTCGCGCTGACCGAGGCCGCGCTTGCCGACGACGAGGTTCGCCGCGCCGACACGCTCTCCGCCGACACCGCAAGACGGACCGCCGCCGGTGACCTCGCCCGCGTCGACAGTCTGCAGGCGCGGGCGCTGTTGCGCTCGGCGCAGGCGGCACAGCTTGAGGCAGCACAGCGCGTGCAGGCGGCACGACAGGCCCTGCAATCGCTGACCGGAACCACCGCTCAGGCTGCGCTCGCGGATGGTGTGGAGTCGCGATCCGTCGCCACGGCAGCAGCCCTTGCGGCGCATCCTTCGCTGCGTCAAGCCGAGACAGCGGCCGACTTCGCTCGCGCCCGACGCAACGAGGTGTCGACGCTCACCAACGCCGCGCCGACGCTCTCGTTCGCGCTGACCAACGAACGCTCCAGCAGCGGCTCGCCGGCCTCAACGGCGCGTATCGGCATCGCAATCCCGTTCGGCGGCAGTACGCGAGCCGCCCCGCGCATCGCGCAGGCCGAAGCCGAACTGACGGAGGCCCAGGCCGGCATGCGCCAGCTGCAGCGGCAACTGGCGATCGAGGCACAGGGTGCCGAGCAGGCGGCCATTGCGGCCGAACGCCGCGTCGCGGCGCTGGCGGAACGCGCAGCGCTGGCTCAGGAGGTCGCCGACCTTTACGCACGCGCCTATCGGCTCGGCGAACTGGATCTGCCGACCCGCCTGCGCACCGAAGGCGAACGCGCCGCCGCCCAGCTTGCCCTGAGCCGCGCCCGCATTGAACTCAAGCACGCGCAGTCGCGTGTCAACCAATCTCTCGGAATACTGCCATGACCTTTTCGCTACCCATCCGCCGCTTTGCGGCAGTGCTGCCCGTGGCGCTGCTGTTCGCACTGCCGCCGGCACACGCGAGCGACGATCACGACCACGGCGAGGCGAAGCCGTCCGCCAGTGGCCCGGCGTTGCCCCGCTTCGCCGCGAGTTCCGAACTCTTCGACGTGGTCGGAGTGCTAGCCAAGGACGAACTGGTGGTCTATCTCGACAAGAACGCGAGTAACGAGCCGATCGCCAGCGCCACGATCGAGATCGAGAGCGGCACTTACAAGCAGACCGGCAAGTTCGAGGCGGCACTCGGCGAATACCACTTCGACGGCCGCGCGTTCGCGCAGGCCGCGGAATATCCGTTGACGATCACGGTGAAAGCCGGTGCCGACAACGATCTCCTGACGGCCGAGCTGCATGTACACGCCGAGACTGCGGCCGCGGCGGCCCACAGCCACGGCTGGAAGGAGTACGCGTTATGGGCCGGGGCAGCCATCGCCGCCCTGCTCGTCGCCTTCGCTGCCTGGCGTGCCATCTTGGCACGTCGCCAGTGCCCTGTCGGTCTGAACGGAGGCAAGGCATGATCTCGCTCAAGCAAAACACCGGTTTTCTCTCGGCCATTTGCCTCGCCGTCGGCGTGTTGTTCGCCCCACCGGCCTTCGCAGGAGACGGCCATGACCACGGCGACAGCGGCCCCGCCGCGAATGCCAACGGACCGCGGCGTCAGCCCGATGGCAGTGTCTTCCTGCCAAAGCCGGCACAGCGCCAGCTCGGCATCCGCACGCTGGTCGTCGCGCAAGCCGAGCTGCCGCGCACGACCGAGCTGACGGGCAAGGTCATGATGGATCCCAATGCCGGCGGCAAGGTGCAACCGACCATCGCCGGCCGGATCGAAGCGGGTCCGCGCGGCCTGCCTTCGGCGGGACAGACGGTGCGCAAGGGCGAGGTGCTCGCCTTGGTCGTTCCATCCGCCGGCCAGATCGAACGCTCCACGCAGAACGCTCAGGTCGCGGAGTTGCGTGCCAATCGTGATCTGGCGCAAAAGCGTCTGGCACGGCAACGCGAGCTCGCCGACACGATTCCACGCAAGGACATCGAAGCGACTGAAAGCGAGATCGCCAGCCTCGGCGCGCGCATTGCGGCCATCAACGGCGGTCTCAGCAACCGCGATACGCTGCTCGCGCCGATCTCCGGCGTCATCGCGACGGCCAACGTGGTGAGCGGCCAGGTGGTCGACGCCCGCGAACTGCTGTTCGAGATCATCGACCCCTCACGCCTGCGTATCGAGGCGCTCGCGTTCGAGCCGACGCTCGCGAACGACATCGGCAGCGCGACGGTAGCCATCGGCGACAAGCGCCTGCCGCTGAGTTTCGTCGGCGCCGCACGCAGCTTGCGCGACCAGGCGCTGCCCCTGCAGTTCCGCCTGAACGATGCCGCTGCTGTATCGCTCGCTGTCGGTCAACCGCTTCGCGTGTTCGTGCAGACGCGTAGTGCGGTCAAGGCCATCGCAGTGCCTGCGGCATCGGTGCTCAAGAACCCGTCCAACCAGAACATCGTCTGGGTCAAGGCGGCGCCCGAACGCTTCGAGCCGCGCGTGGTGACGACCGAGGTGCTCGACGGTGTGTCGGTCGCCGTCACCTCCGGGCTGAAGGCGGGTGACCGGGTGGCAACGACGGCGGCGACGCTGATCAACCAGATTCGCTAGGTCCAGCATCATGTTCAACTGGCTACTCAAGACCAGCCTCGGCAGCCGCATGCTGGTGTTGATGGCGAGCGTCGTGCTGATGGTCTACGGCGCCTACACGCTGTCGAAGACCCCGGTCGACGTCTTCCCCGATCTCAACAAACCCACGGTCACCATCATGACCGAGGCGGGTGGCATGGCCGCCGAGGAGGTCGAGCAACTGATCTCCTTCACGCTGGAGACCACGATGAACGGCCTGCCGGGCGTCGAAAGCGTGCGCTCGACTTCGAGTGCGGGCCTGTCCTTCATCTACGTGACCTTCGACTGGAGCACCGAGATTTTCCGTGCCCGGCAGATGGTGTCCGAACGGCTTTCCTCGATGGAGGAAGGCCTGCCCGCGGGCGTCGTGCCGCGCATGGGTCCGATCAGCTCGATCATGGGTGAGATCATGCAGGTGGCGATCCCCGTGGACACCGCAAAGATCACGCCGATGGCCGTGCGCGAATATGCCGACTGGGTGCTGCGTCCGCGCCTCATGGCGATCCCGGGCGTGGCGCAGGTCATTCCGATCGGCGGCGAGGTGCGGCAGTACCAGGTGCAACCGAATACCGTGCGCATGGCGCAGCTGGGCATCACCCACGAGCAGCTGGAAGTGGCGCTCAAGGGCTACTCGTCCAACACGTCGGGTGGCTTTCTCGAAGTCAACGGACGTGAATACCTCATCCGCAACCTCGGACGCACGTCGCGCCTCGACGATCTGCGCAGTCTTGCGCTGACGGCGAAAGACGGGCAGCCAATACTGTTGCGGCAGATCGCCGACGTCAACTTCGCTGCTGCCATCAAGCGCGGCGATGCCGGCTTCGAAGGCAAGCCCGCCGTGATCCTCGGCATCCAGAAACAGCCGACAGCAGACACCATCGGCCTGACGCGAAGCATCGAGACAGCGCTCGACGAGATGAAGAAGTCCCTGCCGTCCGGCATGGAAATGCCCAAGGTGACGTTCCGCCAGGCGAGCTTCATCGAGTCTTCGATCAGCAACCTCAACGGCAAGCTGCTGGCCGCATCCGCCTTCGTCGCGGTCATCCTGTTCGTTTTCCTAGGCACGCTGCGAACCACGGTCATTGCACTCACTGCGATCCCGGTGTCGATCTTCATCACGGCACTCGTGTTCAAGTACTTCGGGCTATCGATCAACACTATGACGCTGGGCGGCCTCGCAATCGCCATCGGCGGGCTCGTCGACGATGCCGTCGTGGGCGTCGAAAACGTCCTGCGACGGTTGAAGGAAGATCGTGCCCGCCACAGCGAGCATCACTTGCATCCGGTCGAACTGGTTGCCCGCGCGACCATGGAAGTGCGCTCGGCGATCCTCTACGCGACCATCATCATCGTCCTGGTGTTCGTGCCACTGTTCGCGCTTCCGGGAATGGAAGGCCGACTGTTCGTGCCGCTGGGGATCGCGTTCATCGTGTCGACGCTCGCGTCGCTGGTCGTTTCGGTCACCGTGACGCCGGTGCTCTCGTTCTACCTGCTGCCGCGCATGAAGTCGCTCGACCACGGCGATACGCGCCTGCTCACCTGGCTCAAGGCAGGCTATCGGCGATCGCTTGGTGCGGTCCTCGCGCGGCCCCGCGCCAGCCTGATGGCCGGCGCCGTGGCGGTGTTGATCGCCGCTGCGACCGTGCCGTTCTTCGCACGGACCTTCCTGCCGCCGTTCAACGAGGGCACGCTGCTGATAGGCATGCGGCTCAATCCGGGTGTCACGCTCGCCGAGACGACGGCGCTCGCACGCCAGGCCGAGGTGCTGATCAAGCAGGTGCCGGAGGTGACGCACGTGGGCCGCCGCAGCGGACGCGCCGAACTCGACGAGCATGCCGAAGGCGTTCACGTCAGCGAGCTCGACGTCGGACTCAAGCCCGCTGGCGAACTGAAGCGCTCGATGGCCGAGATTTCGGGTGACATCCGATCGCGTCTCGTCAACATGCCCGCGGCGATCTTGATCGGTCAGCCGATCTCGCATCGCATCGACCACATGCTGTCGGGCGTACGCTCGCAGATTGCGATCAAGCTGTTCGGCGACGACCTGGACACGCTGCGCGGACAGGCGGACGCGTTGCGCGCCCGGCTCGCGACTATCCCGGGCATTGCCGACCTGGAAATCGAAAAGCAGGTGCTGGCGCCGCAGATCAAGATCCGCGTCGACTACGCGGCGGCGGCCCAGTACGGCGTTCCCGCACCGCAGGTGCTCGCGACGCTGCAGAGTCTCGTGGAGGGCGAGAAGATCGGCCAGATCGTCGAGGGCAGCCGCCGCTTCGCGCTGGTCGTCCGCGTTCCCGAGTCGGCACGCACCATCGAGGGCCTGGCACAGATCCTCATCGAGACGCCGAGCGGCCGCGTTCCGCTGTCGAAGATCGCGACGATCGAGGATGGCGATGGCCCTAACCAGATCAGCCGCGACGACGGCAAACGGCGCATCGTGCTGTCTGCCAACTCGCAGGGACGCGCGCTGTCCGACATCGTGACCGACATCCGCCGCGTGGTCGCCGAGAGCAAGCTGCCCGAGGGCTACTTCGTGACCCTTGGCGGTCAGTTCCAGGCGCAGGAGGAGGCTTCGCGTTTGGTCGGCCTGCTGTCGATCGCCTCGCTCGTGCTCATGTTCGTGGTGCTCTACAGCCGGTACCAGAGCACGGCGCTGGCACTGATGATCATGGCCAACATCCCGCTGGCTCTGGTCGGTGCGGTGCTCGGATTGTGGCTGTCGGGGCAACCGTTATCGATCGCCGCGCTGATCGGCTTCATCACGCTGGCCGGCATCTCGGTGCGCAACGGCATCCTGAAGGTGAGCCACTACATCAACCTGATGCGCTTCGAGAAGGAGTCCTTCGACACGACGATGATCGTGCGCGGTTCGCTCGAACGGCTGGCCCCCGTCCTGATGACGGCGCTGGTGACGGCGTTCGCGCTGGCGCCGCTCCTGTTCGAGGCCGAACAGCCGGGCACCGAGATCCTGCATCCCGTTGCCGTCGTCATCTTCTCGGGCCTCATCAGCTCGACGCTGCTCGACACCTTCCTGACTCCCGTCATGTTCTGGCGCTTCGGCCGCGCGGCGAGCGAACGCCTCGTCGCCAGCGGCAGCGCGGAGGCACTCTGATGGCCACCGCGCAATTGTTCCCTGCTTCACTGTCCCCGATTCATTTGTCCACGAAAGGAATCCTCATGAACCGCAAATCTCTCCTGGCCGCCGCCCTGCTCGGCCTGTCCCTGGTCCCTGCTGCCTACGCGAGCGACGACCACAAGCCGAAACACGGCGGCATCGTCGCGGCGGGCAAGGAGTTCGATGCCGAACTGGTTGCCAAACCCGAACAGATCACGGTGCATCTGGACGATCACGGCAAACCGATGTCGACCAAGGGCGCGACGGCCAAGATCGTGCTGCTGACGAGCGCCGACAATACCGAAGTCGCCCTGACGCCGGCCGGCGAGAGCCAGCTCGAGGCGAAGGGCAAGTTCAACGTCGCCAAGGGCACCAAGGCCGTGCTGACCGTAACCCTGGCCAACAAGAAGACGGGTACGGCCCGCTTCGAGATCAAGTAAGGCGCGAGCGCTAAAAAATAGGGACCGCCTCGGCAGTCCCTTTTGCTTGCGGCGCCACCGGCGCGCGGCAAGACTAGCTGAGCGCCGCCATGACCGACGCGGTGATCGCATCAACGCTGCCGACGCCGTCGACGCGCTTGTACTTGGGCGCCCCCGGGCTGCCGGACTTCGCCCAGTCAGCGTAATAGCCGAGCAGCACTTCGGTCTGGTCGTGATAGACCTTCAGGCGGGTCTTGACCGTGGCCTCTTCGTCGTCCTTGCGCTGGATGAGGTCCTCGCCGGTGACATCGTCCTTGCCTTCGACCTTGGGCGGATTGAACTGCACATGATAGGTGCGGCCCGAGGCCAGATGCACGCGGCGACCGCTCATGCGCGAAACGATCACTTCGTCCGGCACCGCGATTTCGAGGGCGTAATCGATCGCAACGCCGGCGTCCTTCATGGCCTCGGCCTGCGGAATAGTGCGCGGGAAGCCGTCGAACAGGTAACCGTTCTTGCAGTCGGGCTCCTTCAGACGCTCCTTGACGAGACCGATGATGATGTCGTCGCTGACCAGCGCGCCGGAATCCATCACCTTCTTGGCGGCAAGGCCCAGCGGCGTGCCAGCCTTGACGGCGGCGCGCAGCATGTCACCGGTGGAAATTTGCGGGATGCCGAACTTCTCGCAGATGAACTTCGCCTGCGTGCCTTTGCCCGCCCCCGGGGCCCCCAGAAGAATGAGTCGCATGTCTTGGATTCGTGGTGGATGAATAGCGCTTTGTCTGATTATGACCCGTCGCTTCTTGCGCAGGCCTGACGGTCGCCTCCAAACGGTGCGTCGGGGCATCTATGGCACATCAGCTTTTTATGGAAACGTCCATTTCATCGGGCCGAAATACATAAATCACTGAATGTCGACTTTTGGCATATTCGTGCTCAAAGCCGCCATCAAATGGGGCGTTCAACGAAAAGCTGAGTGGCCGCGATGAACAGTCTGTGCGCCGCAACGATGCGCCCGAGGGGCGACGCTGCCCAAGGCTGCGCCTTCACACCATGCCGGACTCAAGCCTTTACGACTGGCGTGGTAACCACCACGTCGGCGTTCTGCGCCCGATGCCGCAGCGCATGCTCGATCAGCACCAGCGCCAGCAGCGCCTCGGCAATCGGTGTGGCGCGGATGCCCACGCAAGGGTCGTGGCGACCGTGGGTGTTGAGCGTCACCGGCTGCCCGGCCTTGTCGATGCTCACCCGGTCCAGGCGCGTGCTGCTGGTGGGCTTGATCGCAATGTTGACGGTGACCGGTTGCCCGGTCGAAATGCCGCCGAGCACGCCGCCCGCGTTGTTGCTCACGAACTTGCCATCGACGATCTCGTCGGAGTGTTCGGTGCCCTTCTGCGTGACCGAGCGGAAGCCGGCGCCGATTTCCACGCCCTTCACGGCATTGAGCCCCATCATCGCGTGCGCGATGTCGGCATCGAGCCGGTCATATAGCGGTTCGCCCCAGCCCACCGGCAAGCCAGTCGCTTCGACGTAGATCTTCGCGCCGCAGCTGTCGCCGCTCTTGCGTAGCTCGTCCATGTATTGCTCCAGCTCGGCGAGCTTGGGCGAATCGTTGCGGACCGGCGCAAAGAACGGGTTCTCGTTCACGCTGTCATGCGACTCAAACGGGATTTCAACGTCACCAATCTGCGCGCAATAGCCGCGCACCGTCACGCCGTAGCGCTGCGCCAGCCACTTCTTTGCCACCGCGCCTGCCGCCACGATCGGCGCGGTCAGCCTTGCCGACGAACGGCCGCCACCGCGATAGTCGCGCTGGCCGAACTTCATCCAGTACGTGTAGTCGGCATGGCCCGGACGAAAGGTCTGCGCGATGTTGCCGTAATCCTTGCTGCGCTGGTCGGTGTTGCGAATCAACAGTCCGATCGGCGTACCGGTGGTGACGCCTTCAAACACGCCGGAAAGAATCTCGACGGTGTCGTCCTCCTTGCGCTGCGTCACATGCCGCGAGGTGCCCGGCTTGCGGCGGTCGAGATCGGGCTGAATGTCCTCCGCCGCCAACGGTAACCCCGGCGGGCAGCCATCGATCACACAACCTATCGCGGGGCCGTGGGACTCACCAAAGGTGGTCACGGCAAAGAGGGTTCCGAGGGTGTTTCCAGACATGCAGGGATTTTACGGGGCGCCCTGGCGTCGTCAGACGCGTCCTACGGACACAAGCGGACGGCGCCGATAGGGCCATCGAGGGGAGCCGCCTACGATCCTTCCATCGCCAAAGCGAATACCCGAAAGGACTTCTCATGAACATCAAACCACCCGGAACGCCGCAGCAAGTCGAACATCAGCCGGAGCTGCATACCTTCATCGGTGACACGCCACAGCGGCCAGAGCCGAGCGATCTCGAGCTGCGCGAAGGCAGCTTCAGCGCCATTCGCGCGTATGGAGAACTGAACCTGAGCAGCACCGTCAGCAACAGTGACGCTGACCGCGTCGACGCGTTCGACATCCGCACCGCGCCGACCGAGCTGCAGGCAAACTGGGTGAATCTGTCGGTCTGACGGTTGATCGCTGCGCGGCTAGCGCATGTCGCCGCGTAGCGATTTCACGTCGGCTTCGAGCTTGGGTGCCGTGACATTTCCGGCCGGCACCAGCGCCCCACCCACCAGTTCAATCCGGTTGAAAAAGCCGCGGACACGCTTGAACGCCTGACCGTCAACGCTTCGACTAAAGAAACTGCCCCACAACCCGCGCAGTGCCAGCGGCACGACGGGTACGCCGGTCTCGGCGACGATGCGCTCGATGCCCGGGCGGAAAGGGTTCATTTCGCCATCCTTGGTCAGCTTGCCCTCCGGGAAGATGCCCACCACGTCGCCGTCGGCCAGCGTCTGCTTCACGCGTTCGAAGGCTTGCGCCATCATCGCCGGGTCTTCCTTCACACCTGCAATCGGGATCGCCTTCATCTGACGGAACACCCAGGCCAGCACCGGCGTCTTGAAGATGTTGTGATCCATCACGAACTGGATCGGGCGGCGGCAGGCGGCCGTGATCACCAGCGCATCGACGTAGCTCACATGATTGGCCACCACGATCACCGGGCCTTTATCCGGAATGTTTTCGAGGCCTTTCACGCGCAAACGGTAGGCGAACGAGATCAACATCCAGCAGAGGAAACGCAGCAGAAATTCCGGCGTCAGCGTGTAAATGTAGGTCGCCACGACGGCGTTCAGCACACCGATGGTGAGAATCAGTTCCGGCACATTGAAGTGTGCGAACTTGATCAGCGCAATCGCCAGCAGCGCCGACACGACCATGAAGATCGCATTCAGAATATTGTTTGCCGCGATGATGCGTGAGCGGTGCGACGGATCGGCACGCTCCTGAATTAGTGCGTACAGCGGCACGCTGTAGAGGCCGCCACTGACCGAGAGCAGGAACAGGTCGGCGATCACGCGCCAGTGCTCGGGCTTGGCAATGAATTCGCCGACACCGCTATGGCCCACCGGCTTCAGGCCTTTGGTTGCAAAGTACAGATCAATCGCGAACAGGCTCATGCCGATCGAACCGAACGGCACCAGACCGATCTCCACCTTCTTGCCCGACAACCGCTCGCAGAGCAGCGAGCCCACCGCCACGCCCACCGCAAACACGGCCAGCAGAGCGGTCGCCACCTGCTCGTTGCCGCCCAGAACATCCTTGCTCATGTTGGCAAACTGGTTGAGCAGCATCGCGCCGTAGAACCAGAGCCACGAGATGCCGAGCATCGAGCGCCAGACCACGATGTTCTTCGCGGCAAGCCGCAGATTGGCGGCGGTTTCGGTGAACGGATTCCAGTTCAGTTTCAGTGTCGGGTCCGTCGCCGGCGCCTCGGGAACCGAGCGACTCACCAGATAGCCGATCACCGCCAGCACAATGGTCGAAGCCGCCACGATCATCGGGCCGCTCGGCTTCATCGCGACCAGCACGCCGCCGGCGATGGTGCCGAGCAGGATCGCCACGAAGGTGCCGGACTCCACCAGCCCATTGCCGCCGACCAGTTCGTCCTGCTGCAGCGCCTGCGGCAGGATGGCGTACTTCACTGGGCCGAATAGAGTGGAGTGCAACCCCATTGCGAACAGCGCGATGAACAGGATCGCCAGGTTCGCGGTCACAAAGCCCACGGCCCCGAGCGCCATCACCACGATCTCGAAAATCTTGACGCCGCGCACCACCCGCGTCTTTTCGTATTTGTCAGCCAGTTGTCCGGCAAACGCAGAGAACAGCACGAAGGGCAGGATGAACACGGCGCCAGCGGCGTTCACCAGCAGATTGGAATCCATTCCTGCGAGCGTCATGCCACCGAACGCCATGAAGATGATCATGCCGTTCTTGAACACGTTGTCGTTCATCGCGCCAAAAAACTGCGTCCAGAAGAACGGTGCGAAACGGCGTTCGCCGAGCAGCGCAAACTGACTGTGACCGGACATGCTTTCCCCCAGGAATGGCCGCGCCAGATGGTGGCGACTGGTAACGAAGCAAATTGTGCCCGATCACCTGCCGACCACACCCGTCTACACCGAAGTATCAAGCTGCAATACCGCTGGTGATGCTGTCCGTCGTACATTCGCGCATGACCGGGCCACAGATGGCTAGCAGGCAAACGATGGACTACCGCCTCATCATTTTCGACTTCGACGGCACGCTGGCCGATTCTTTTCCGTTCTTTGCTGGCGTGTTCAACCAGCTGGCAGCAAGGCATGGGTTCAGGCCAATCGACGCCGCCGAGGTGCCAGCGCTGCGCCAGCGCAGCCCGCGCGAGCTGATGGAGCATGTCGGAATGCCGCGCTGGAAGCTGCCGTTGGTCGCCAAAGACTTCATCGCGCTGATGCGGCAAAACCAGCATCAAGTTCAGCTATTTGACGGTGTGCCCCGGATGCTGCGCGACCTGACCGAAGCCGACCTGCAACTGGCAATCGTGTCATCGAACGCCGAGGACAACGTTCGCCGGATTCTCGGTGCGGACACAGCCCCGCTGTTCGCAAGCTACGAATGCGGCATGTCGATCTTCGGCAAATCGTCGCGACTCGACAAGGTGTTGCACAAGCTCGCCGTTCCGGCTGTCAATGCTCTTTACATCGGCGACCAGAGCACTGACTCCGAGGCAGCGCGCTCCGCCGGGGTTGCGTTTGCGGCGGTCGCCTGGGGCTATGGCACGATCGAATCCCTGCGCGCACACCAACCCGAAGTTGAGTTCGCCACCGTCGCCGACATCGCGCGACTGCTGCGAGCCGCATAGCGGCTACGCAGTACTGAAGCGTTACTTCTTCACAGCATTCGGAAAGAACAGCTGCTCACCACCAATCTTGTAGGCGGCGATCGTGCCCTGCCCTTCGGCGCTGACCAGCCAGTCGATGAACTTCTGACCGGCCACCGCCTTCACGTGCGGATGCTTCTTCGGGTTCACGAGAATCACCCCGTACTGGTTGAACAGCTTGCTGTCCCCTTCAACGATGATCTTCAGGTTCTGCCGGTTCTTGAATGACAGCCAGGTGCCGCGGTCGGCCAGCAAGTAGGCGTTCATTGCTGCTGCGGTGTTGAGCGCCGGCCCCATGCCGGAGCCGGTGTCGCGGTACCACGCAGCTTTTTCGCCAGCGGGATCAAGCGACGCCTGCTTCCAGTAGCGAAGTTCAGCGGCATGGGTGCCACTCTTGTCGCCACGCGAGACGAACGCCGCCTTCGCCGCATGGACCGCCTTCAGGCCAGCCACGATGTCCTTGCCAGCTGCCTTGGCAGGGTCATCGGCAGGGCCAACGAGCACAAAGTCGTTGTACATGACCGCCACGCGTTCAACGCCAGCACCTTCTGCGACAAATTTCTCCTCAGCCGTTTGGTCATGCACGAACACCACATCGGCATCGCCTCGACGCCCGACATCAAGCGCCTGCCCCGTCCCAAGTGCAACCACCTTGACGGCAATGCCGCTGGATTTGGTGAACTGCGGCAGCAGGAAACCAAACAGCCCCGACTGCTCGGTGGACGTGGTCGACGACACCACAATCGATGTGTCCTGAGCCGCTGCCGACGCTGGCATCAGGCCGGAAAGCGCAGCAAGCGCTGCGCTGGCCAAGGCGCCGAACATGGCGCGTTGCACGCGAAATTTGGGGCTCGTCATCAATTCGTGCGGGAAGTTCACAGTGTTTCTCCTTCAAGATAAGCACGCGCCGCGGCAGACTCCGGGCGATCAAAAAATTCATCGGCGGACCGGTCTTCGACCACGCGACCGCCATCGACAAAGACGATTCGCGTCGCCATGCGGCGGGCCTGTGCGACGTTATGCGTCGTCATTACCAGCGTCGTACCGTTGCCGTGCAGGCGCAGCAACAGTTGCTCGATGGCACGGGCCGACACCGGTGCCAGATTGGCGGTAGGCTCGTCGGCAAACAGCAAGGCTGGTTCACAAGCCCAGGCACCGGCCAGGGCAAGACGCTGTTGTTCGCCGCCGGAGAGCGTGCGCGCCGGCCGGTCGCGCAGACTCGCCAGATCACATGCCAACAGCGCGCGCTTGGCACGCGCACTGCGTTCCGGTTCGTCAACCCCATGCGCAGCAAGCACAAACTGAACGTTCGCAAACACGCTACGTGCCAGCACTGCTGGCCGCTGGAACACATGCGCCTGGGCTGTACGTGGTGGCGAGTCAACGCGGCCGTGGTCAGGCACAAGAACGCCATTGGCGACCTTGAGCAGAGTTGACTTGCCTGCACCATTGGCACCAAGCACTACAACACGCTCGCCCGAAGTGACGGTCAGTTGCACGTCGGCCAGCAATTGCGCCCCGTCACGACTGACGGTAACACCGGCCAACCCTAGCAACACGCTGGTTTCAGCCATGGCGCCGCTCCATCCACCGCTTGAGTGTCTGCGCGCCGCCGTTCACCATCAATACCAGCGTCACCAGCAGCATGCCCAGGGCCAGCGCCAGAGGCAAGTCGCCCTTTGAGGTTTCAAGCGCGATAGTCGTTGTCATCACGCGGGTGCTGCCGGCAATGTTGCCGCCGACCATCATTACGGCGCCTACTTCTGCGATTGCGCGTCCGAAGCCCGCAAGCAGCACTACCGCCAGCGAAAAGCGCGCTTCGTGCAGCAAGGTCACCACACGCTGCGTCGTGGTCAGGCCGAGCGATGCAAACCAGTCGGCCAGCGGCGCATGGGCATCCTCAATGGTTTGCCGCGCGAGCGCGGCGATGATTGGTGTGATGAGCACTGTCTGCGCCATCACCATGCCGGTGGGCGTAAATAGCCAGCCAAGCGTGCCCAGCGGACCGCTGCGCGACAGCAGCAGATACACGACGAGTCCGACCACGACGGGCGGCAGGCCCATGGCAGCGTTGAGCACTACGATCACCGACTGCCGCCAGCCCCCACGTGCAAGCGCAACCCAAGCGCCAAGCGGTAATCCAAGCGCGGCGGCGAGCAGCGTAGCCGTAGCGCTGACACGCAGGGAAAGCCAGGTGATTTCAGCCAGCGTCGCGTCGGCAGATGCGAGCAACGTGAGCGCTGAGCCAAAAGAATCCGCGAGCAGACTCACTTCGCTGGCTTCGTCGATCCGGAATCGGCCATCGGCATCAGCAGTACGGCGGCTTGCGCGCTGTCAACCTCCGACAGCCGCAACTCGTAGCGTTCGCCCGCCTGCAGCAAAAAACCCAAATTCTTGCCAACGCCGGCGCAGCCCAGCCAGCGATCACCGCGTGTCGGTGCGAGAGACACGTCGTCGGCGAGACGAACGACATCAATCCAGGCACGACGGTCAACAAAGACCTCGACTCGACCTGTCTCGCCAGCAGTAAATTGCATGTTGCCGCCAAAGCTGCCCACCACGCCACCCTGCGCCCGATGACGAAAACGCAGCGCTCCGGCTGGCTGCAGCGTCACCGCATGGCGAGTCGCGATACGGATTGATGGCGAGGCCACGGACTTGCTTTCAGAACCTGCACCGGCAATCAGCGGCACCGCTTTGCCGCTCCATGCAGCGTGCGCTGCAGAAAGCGCCGGCTCCACCTGTTCACAGCGTTGCGGTGGCGGCGAGAAACCCAGTTCACCGAGCACCTTCTGTGCCCGCTGCGAAAGCACATAGCGCAGAAACTCCCGCGCTTCGTTCGGTGCACTGGTGGCAATCCCGATGGTGTATGACGTGGCGATGTCGTAGGCGTCCGGAACGCGCACGAAACTGATACCCGGCACCTCGCGCTGCGCCGCCCGCGCGTTGGTGCAATAAGTCACAAACACATCGGCACGTCGCCCCACCAGCAAATCAGCATAGGGCGCCTTGGTATCGGCGGCGTTGATCTCGGCGCCGACGAGCTTCAGCGCCTTGGCGTCCAGTCGCGCATAAGCACCAGGCTGAGCAGCGTCTATCTTGCGAAACATGTCCCATGTGTAGTCACCGGACGGATCTGCGCCCGGTGTGGAGGTGCCCAGCTTCAGGTTGACATCAAGCAGCGTGGCGATGACGTTGCCTTCGTTGATCGCGACACCCGGGCGTGCCAGCACGCACAGCGAATTGCTGGCGAATGCGTTTGATGAACGCAGCTTGCCGCTCGCAAGCAGCCGTTCCGTATGCACCGGCGAAGCCGACGCAAACAGATGCGCCTCCTCGCCCGCTTCAATGCGTTCGCGCAACTTGCCGGATGGCCCGAACAAAAAGCGTACGGCTGGGCGTGCAGTGGTCGATGTCGGAGTCTCGCCCGATGGAGGTCGTGCAGCCAGCCGCTCCGCTGCATAAGCCGTCTGCAACGCCTGCATCGCCTCGCGCAGACTGCCTGCGGCATAGGCAACAACAGGTCCGGCGGTAGTCACCGCAGCAGCGCCATCCCCGCCAGCGATTCGCTGCGGCTGCGCAGCGGCATCAGACACTGGGAAATTCGCGAGACCGGTCACGATCACTCCGTGCAACAGTACCGCAGTAAAGCTCGCTCGCGGAAACCAGTCCACCGATCGTCCTCCATCATGAACATTGTCAGGCGCGTCGTACAGATCAGGCCGGAATGACCGCAGTCTGCTGATTTGACTTTGACTTTTTTGACAAGCAACACTCATTCTGGTTTTTTCCCGTAATTACCATTTAATATGCAACTAAAGTCATATATAGTTTCAATGAGACAATTGCGGGATGTCAAAAATACCGAGCCTGGCAATTGAGTTCACCGCCAACGCGACGCTTCGCATTGGGTCCTCTGAGGTTGACCTCGTTGAATTGACGCGTTGTTTGCGTACGCTGGCTGACACGCAATCCATCACTGCGGCGGCGAACGTGCTCGGAGTCACTTACCGCACGCTCTGGGGACGAATGCTTTCGTTTGATGCCGCCCTTGGCTGCAAGCTGATCGGCAAGGCCCGTGGGCGCGGAACGCAACTGACCGGCAAAGGCCGCGCCCTGCTCGCCGCCCTCGAACGTCACGGCGCCCTGTTTCTACCCCCGCCGCCTGAGCCGGTGGCAGCGCTGACGACAGATCTGGCGCGCGCGCTTCGTGACCGGCCACTGCTTCGGCTGATGGCGAGCCACGATTACGCCATCGCGAGGGCGATCAATGCACGGCGAGGCGTTTCGCCTGCATCCGGACAATCAGCGTCGATAGACCTGAGCGAACTGATTCATCTGAGCAACGCGGGTAGTGTTGACTGCGTTCGTTCGCTATTGCAAGGCGATGCTGATCTGGCCGGCTATCACCATGTCACGACAACCGCCTCCGAGCGTGCCAATTCACCTTGGGAGCGGGTTGAGTCCGATAGTGACTTCTGGAGCCTGCCGATCATGGAGCGCGAACAGGGGATCATCGTTGCGCCGCGCGCAAAGCGCCTGATTGAGTCGATCGCGGACATTGCCCGCGAGGGGATTCGTTTCGTCAATCGCCAGCGTGGCTCCGGTACCCGCATTTTGCTGGACGCATGGCTGAGTGATGCCGGTATTTCACCAAGCCGGATCGAAGGCTACGATCAGGAAGAGTTCACTCATCAGGCAGTGGCGGCGACTGTCGCCGCCGGCGCCGCCGACGCAGGGCCGGGGCTCAAAGCCGCAGCGGCACAGTTCAATCTGGGCTTCATCCCGCTCACCACCGAGACCTATCGTCTGGCAGGCGCAGTAGACACACGTACCCACGAAACGGTCGCTGCATTGATCGCGGCGACGCATCAGCAGGCCGCGAAGCTCCCGGGCTACCGCGTGCTGGCGGCGGCACGTCGATAGCGCGGAAAGCCCGGGCAGGCGACGATCACTTCGCGTTGGCCGCGTCTGTCCGCTTCGGTCGTGTCTTTTTGCCACCAGGCCAGCGCCATTGGCTGCCAAACCCCTCCGCCACCAGCGCAGCGCCATAAAGCACCAGCGCCCAGATCACGAAAATCGTGATCATCAGCAGCGGGAATGCAATGAATGCGCCGTACAGCGATTTCAGTTGCTGCGCCTGGGCGAGATAGTGCCCGATGAGGAAACGGGCACCGACCACCAGCAAGGTGATACAGATCGCGACGATCACCGGCGAACGCCAGGTGTGCACCTTCACCGGCACCCAGCGATACAACAGCGTCAGCCCCAGCACCAGCGGCGCGCCGATCTGGATCGGGTCGAACAGGAAGTGAGTGAATCTCTCGGCGCCGGGAATCAGGCGAACGACGAACAACTCCAGAAACTGCAGCAACCACGCCAGCGCGCCGACAAATAGCGGCAATGCCACCAGCACCGCCAGCACGCCGCGCACATACCCCCAGATGCTGCGTCGCGCGGGGCCCCAGATGCGGTCAACCGCAGCGTTGAGCGTGAGCGCCTTCAGAACGAGGTCAGCCGCAACAATGATGACGCCAGTCTGCCCGAGGCCACGCGCGTTGGCCCTCAGTTTGTCGACAACCCCCATCACCTGGCGCGCCGCGTCCGGGAACAGGTTGCTGTAGAGGAAATCACGCAGGGCACCGTCGGCCGAGCGAATCAGCACGCTCTGCTGCGATAGCCAGAAGAGGATCGCCAGGGCCGGCAAGATGCCCAGCAGGGTGAGGAACGCCAGATACCCTGAGAAGACCAGGCCGTCTCCCTTGAAGTAGCGGCGCAGCGCGTGCCAGAGCGTCATGGGTCAAGGAGGGGCGACAGGGGCCGGCAGCAACATGCTCGACCAGAGCGCCAGACCTCAAGCATGTGCGTAGCGAGCGGACGGCAGGCAAGGCGCGCGTCGACGCGGCGTACGTCAGGTACGCGAGCCATCGCGCCAGATGGCGTCCAGTTCCAGCCGCCATCGATTGGTAACGCGGGATGTCGGGTATGGCGGGGCGTCAGGCAAGGCGCGCGTCGGCGACGTGTACTTGACGTACACAAGCCGGCGCGCAACGCAGCATCACGACCTGCCGTGCCCGACATCAGACGTGCTCGCCGCCGTTGACGTGTATCTCGGCACCGTTGACATACGAACTTTGTGACGTGCAAAGGAAGTAAATCAACTGCGCCACTTCACTTGGCTTGCCAAGGCGCTTCATTGGAATCTCGCGCTCGACAATGTCGGCAGTGCCTGGCGACAGGATGGAGGTATCGATTTCGCCCGGCGCGATGGCGTTGCAGCGGACACCGTGTGGGCCAAAGTCGTGTGCCATCTCGCGCGTCAGCGCGGCAAGAGCGGCCTTCGATGTTGCGTAGGCCACGCCAGCGAAGGGATGTACCTTGGAGCCAGCAATCGAGGTGACGTTCACCACGCTGCCCTGCGCGGCCTTCAGCTCCTCGAACAAGCCACGCGCAAGGAGCGCCGTGGCGAACAGATTGACGTTGAAAACGTTCTGCCAGGCCGCGAGATCGGTATCAAGCACGCCCATGCGCTTGCCGCCCGGTAGTTTGGGCGAAATGCCAGCGTTGTTGACCAGCGCGGCGAGGCGCCCCCCGGTCTCCGGTTCAGCAAGTTTGGCGCGGATGCTGGCAATGATGGCATCGTAGTGCTCGACGTCGTTAAGGTCACCCTGAATGTGATCCTTCTCCCCCTGCGGCCACGGGCAGATCTTGTCGAACGGCTGGCGCGACACGGTGATGACCCGCCACTCGGCGGCGTGAAAGTGTTTGACCGTCGCGTGCCCGATGCCGCGCGAGGCACCGGTCAGCAGCAGGGTTTTCTTGGTGTTCGCCATGCATTGATTGTAGGCGGGCGATACGCCTCCAATACGAACAGCCCGCTACAGCCGCACTTCCAGCCGCAAAGCGTAGTTGACATAGGTGCGCGCCACGCCAAGCGTGCTCTGGCGAATGTTGCCTTCGAAGTTGGTGGTCTGCGTCACCGAATCGAGCGGCGCGATATTCGACGCCGAGAACCGGAGCCTCGTGCCCGGTGTGAAGTTCCACGTTGCATAGGCGTCGAACACCCGCTTGGTGGAGAGCTTCTGCCGCTGCGTATCGGTTTGCTGCACTTCGTACGACGGCGTCCACGCCAGGTTGCCGCCGATCGCCAGCGGCACGCCAGTAAAGCGATAGTCGAGGCCCAAATTGCCGGTGAAGGCGGGCTGGCCGTCGATGCGGTTGTCCGGGCCGGGGATTGCAGCCACCTTCGACGTGTAGAAACTGCCATTCATCTTGACGCTGAGACGGCCCAGCGCGCCAGCATCGGCCACCAGTTCATTGACGCGAAACTTTGCCTCCAGCTCGATGCCGTAGGTCTTTGCGTCGCCGAGGTTCTGCGGCCGGTTGACATACCGCGGTGAACTGGCCCATGACACGTCCGCCAGTGAGGTCACGTTGCGGATCACATCATGCAGTTGCCGGGCAAACAAGTTTGCCGACATGATGCCGCCCGCAGACAGGTAATGCTCGTAGGCCAGATCAAGGCCGTTAGCGCGCTCGGGCTTGAGCATTGGATTGCCGGCTCGGTCTGGCGCCGTGTACAAATTCGAGCCGGGTACCGGGTAGCTGACCGACAGCGTCGGCTTTGGCGTGAGCTGGCCGACATTCGGCGCACGATAGCTTTGCGTCAGGCTCAGGCGCACCTGATCACGCCGGGGCGAATCGAAGCGCCAGACCACGTGCGCCAGGGGCGTCAGCACGCGACTGGTGTTCACAAAGGCATCTTCTGCCGAGCTGCTTTTGGTCTGGATTTCCTCGTAGCGCAAGCCGACGTTGGCGGACCAGTTCGGTGCCGGATCCCATTCGTCCTGTACGTAATAGGCGAGACGTCGAGTCGAGATGTCGAACACGGTGCCGAGGTCTTCGAGCTGCTGCACGCCATTGAGCAGCGTCACCGAGTTCTCGCGGCGCTTGAGCCCTTCGAGGTCCCATCCCGCCGTGATGGCATGACTCTTTTCGCCCGGCGTGTTGTGCACCACTTTGCCGGAGAAGGCACCACCACGATCACGCACACCGACTTCCGTAGTTTGCAGTCGCAACAACGAACTCGCTGCGTCGTATTGATTGACGCGCAAATCAGTGTCGGACTGGAAGCCACCGAAGCCACCGCGCAGCTCGTAGCGGGTAGTGTCGTTGAGGCGCTTGTTGAGATTGAGGTTCATGCGGGCAAAGTCGAAGTTGCCGTCGAACTTGTACTGGCTCAAAGCATAGGCTGCACCGGGGCCGGTGTATTCGGTCAGATTGGTGCTGCCCTTGTTGTCAGACGTACTGTGGCCGCCAAGGAGCTGTACTCCGAACTGCTCACCGTTGCCGAGCCGCCACTGCCAGCGGACATTGCCTAACAGGTTCCGGCCCTTCTCCTCGCTATGGCTGCGCGTCTCGTCATCGAGTGTTGTCTTGCCAGTGGCGATGTCGGTGTAGGTGGTGCGATTGTGGCTGTCGTTGTACTGGTGACGGGTGCGGGCGGTCAGCGTCGCGTTGTAGGTGCCGTTGTCGCCAAAAGTATCGTTGCGCGTCCATGATGCCTCCGGCACCACCAGGCCACGTTCAGAGGCAATGGCCAGTCGCAGGTCATTGTTGGTCTGGCGCAGCGGCTCACGCAGGATGATGTTGATCGTGCCGGCAATGGCGCGGGCACCGGTCTCGGCAGTCGGCGCCCGATAGATCTCGATGCGCTCAACCTGGTCGGGCGACAACTGCTCGATCGAGAAGCCGGGCGGAATGCGCTGGCCGTCAATCAGGATCTGCGTGAAGCCGCCGCCCATGCCCCGCATCGCGGGTGGGCCAGGCCGGCCAGGGCGACCACCGGACGTGACGCCGGGAAGGCGCCGCATCACGTCGCCAAGATTGCTGTCACCGTATTGCTCTATGTCCTCACGCGTGATGACGATCTTGGCCGCTGTCGAGTTGCGGCGCTCATCGGTGCCGGTGTTCTTGCCAGTAATTTCCACCTGCTCGACGCGCTGCGCGCCCGCAGGACCGCGACGCGGCTGGGCATTTTCTGCTGGTGCAGGCGGAGCAACTGGCGGCGCAGGCTCAGAGGCCGTTGGCACGGGCGCCGGCGCGGCGGGAGTGCTCTGCGCAGAGACCAGAACGGGACAAGAAAAGCTCGAGGCAACGGCGAGCGCGAGGGCGCGTAGAAAAAATGGTGGCATGGAACGGAGCAACGGATGGAGATGGATCGAGGCCGCCGCTGAAGTGCGGGCGGCTCGCCCTATTCCCGAAAGAGGTACGACAAGTTCCAGATTGTAGGGATCGACCGACGGTGCGAATGTAAGCAAACGTAACCGTGCGACGAACGACGGACAGGCACGATACGCGGTCCGGGAAAGCGGCCTAGTCCGGCGCCCCAAGCACCAGCGTCACGGTAATCGGCGACGTGGTGAAGTCATAGGCGCGCTGGATCACCTTGAAAAACACCGGGGGCTCATCCATCGTCACCCGCATCATGTCGCCCACCTGCGGCATGGTCATGCCGGGATCGGCATTGGTGGAGAAGGTGAACTCAGTCTTGCGGATGAGCTTCTGTGCGGTGGCAGTGAGGGTCAGTTTCAGTTCCATGACTCGTATTGCCTTTCAAACGCCCTTCAGCCACGACGCCGTGTCGTCCAGCGCCCGCGCGAAGCGCGTCATCATCTCGGTGATCTGCGCCTCGGTGATGATCAGCGGTGGACTGAAGGCAATGATGTCGCCTCCCATCACACGCAGGATCAGGCCGTGTTCCTGCGCCCGCCGCACCAGATGGGCCCCGACGCCGCGTTTGGGGTCGAACGGTTTGCGCGCCGCGCGATCTTCCGCCAGCTCGACAGCGCCGATCAGGCCGACGCCGCGTACATCGCCAATGAGAGGATGCCCGGCAAACGCCTGCAGTCCCTGCTGGAACGCCGGCGTCATCGCCCGCACGTGCTCGACGATCTGCCGTTCCTCGTAAATCTTCAGCGTCTCCAGCGCCACCGCACAACCAAGCGGATGCCCCGAATAGGTGTAGCCGTGGCCGAACACGCCGAGGCTGGCGCTGGCATCGGCACAGGCCTGATAGATCTTGCCGCTGACGTAGAGCGCCGACAGCGGCACATAGGCCGACGTAATCATCTTGGCGGTCGTCAGAAGGTCCGGTTCCAGCTTGAAGGTCTGGCTGCCGAACAGGTTGCCGGTGCGGCCAAAGCCGGTGATCACCTCATCGGCGATGAACAGGATGTCGTACTTTTTGAGGATAGGCTGGATCTTCTCAAAGTAGGTCGGCGGCGGCACGATCACGCCACCCGCACCCTGGATCGGCTCGGCGATGAAGCCGCCGATAGTCTCCGGGCCTTCCTTGAGGATCAGTGCTTCCAGTTCTTCGGCGAGCCGGGTGGCAAATTGCTCTGGCGCTTCGCCGTCCTGCGCAAACTGGTAGGGATGAGGGCAGCCCACGCGCAGCACGCCGTCAATCGGCAGGTCGAAATGCTGATGCATCATCGGGATGCCCGACAACGAGGCCGTAGCGACGGTGACACCGTGATAGCCCTTGACCCGCGCGATCACCTTTTTCTTCTGCGGCTTGCCAATGGCGTTGTGGTAGTAGCGCACCAGCTTGAACGCGGTGTCGTTGGCCTCCGAGCCCGAGTTGGCAAAGATCACACGTCCGTCGCGCAGGGCTGGCGTCGGTGCCAGCGAAATCAGCTTTTCGCTCAGCTCGGCCACCACGTTGTGCGCCTTGCCGGAGAACGAGTGGTAGTACGGCAGCACTTCCATCTGCCGCCGTGCTGCTTCGGCGAGCCGCTTTTCGCTGAAACCCAGCGATGCACACCAGAGCCCGGCCATGCCTTCGATGTAACGCTTGCCGGCGTCGTCGATCACCTCGATGCCATCGCCTTCGACGATGATCAGCGGCGCGTCCTGCTCGATGGCGCGCAGGTTGGTGTAGGGGTGGAAGTGGTTGGCAACGTCTTTGCGGGCGAGCGACGACGCAGTGGTGGAGACAGTCATAAGCGGTGACGGTTTGATGGCTGGCGCAGGGCTGCGCAGCGAATGTTGCACATTTTTTGACTGTACCACCCGAACATGAACGGCTGCCTGCGGCTAGTCAATCGACTCGCAGACGCTCAAAATGTCCATCGCTGATCGACTTTTGCCAAAATCGGCCGCCTAGCCCAATGCCGTTGAGGGTTCCAACAAAAAGCTGTTATTGCCGATGATGGAGCGTCTTTGCCGTCTATTGCGCGGCGGCGAACGGCCAGGCGCCTCCGCTCAAATCGCAGCCTGCGCTGCCGGGACGGGCGCGGCGCGGCGGCGCCGCATATCGTCGCTCATTCGCTGCAGCGCCTCGGGCGCGATCAGGCCAGCTGCCGCGGGATAGAGCAGCCGCTCCTCGGTGTCGATGTGGCTGGCGTACAACGCCGCAAACCGGTCAGCGCAATCGCCCAGGCTCGGCGGTGGCGATACGCCCGCAGCCACCGCCTGCAACAGGGGGCGCAACTCGGCCCACACTGCGCCCATCTGCACATGATCGGCCTGCATGCGCCGTACATGTTCGCCCAGCGCGAAGTGCGCCGCATCCGCCTGCGTCAGCAGCAACGGGAAGACGTGCAGTTCTTCGTCTTCATGGTGCCGCGGCGCTGCGATATCGAAGTAGCGCAGCACGTCGTTCGCCGCACTTTGCGCTTGCGCGTCGCTGCCCTTTGCTGCCACGTGTTCGACCAAGCGCGCGAGCAGGCGCAGCGTGCGCTCTACCCGCTCGTGGCAGCCTGAAAGCATCGCGAAGGGCTCATCAAAGCTCGCGGCTGGCGCGCTGAAACCCGGCAGTGCTGCGCTTGATGTCGTCATCCGCATTGCCCGACGTAACCGCAGGCAGTGCAGAAATCGCAACCGTCGCGATGAATCATCGTCGGATTGCCGCACTCGGGGCAGGTCTTGCCCGGCAATGCGTGCAATACGCCCGGCTGCTCGGGCGTGTCGAGCACCCCCATATCGCGTACCGGGAAGCCTTCCTCGTTGAGGATGCCCAGCATCGCGTAGCGATGGATGATCAGCCGCGCCATGTAGGCCACTGTCGACGGCCAGGTCTGCTGCCGTCGCGCGCCGTGCGGCAATCCCGGCACGAAGGCCATGAACTGCCCGAGCGGCTCAGCGTAGTTGGTGAGCTTGCGCAGCTTCATGCCGATCCATGCCGGGTCAATTACCCGCATATCGAGCGAGAGCAACCGCGCCAGCCCATCCAGTGCGCGCGGGTAGTTGCCCGAGAGTCCAAGGGCGCACGGCCGGGTGGTAATGCCACCCTCGCCGTCTGGCAGGTTCACTTCCTTGAGTGTGAGCGAAAAGCGCTCGCCGGCCACCGGGTTGTCGATGTCCACGGTCCATGCCAGCGTGCCGGACGGCCCCGTCTCCGGCTCGTCGCGACTGAACATGGCGTCCAGCACGGGTGTCGGCGCGGCATCGTCTTCGGTGAAAGTGCCCAGCATGTCGCAGCGCCAGCGGATCACCGCGGCCGTGGCCGCGACGACGCCGGGGAACAGCCGTGGTTCGCCATGCGGCGGGAATGGCATCTCGAAGGCGCGCTCTTCGCTGACCGTCGCCAGCGCATCGAGTTTGAGTTTCAGCCACGCCGCATCGTTGGCGCGCATGTCCATCGACAATGTCTTCGCCAATGCGCCCAACCCGCGCGGCTGCTCGGCGCCGTTCACCCACGCCTCGAACGGGCGTAGCTTACCGCCCTCCTCGCGCGCCAGTTCACCAACAAACAGCGCGAAGTCGCCAAACGGGTGATGGATCATGTACGTCCATGCAGCGTTGCCGCCGGGCAGCTCGGGCCGTCCCGGCCAGCGCAATGAGGCCAGCACCGGCGCTGGCAATCGCTTCAACGCAAGGCGCTGGTTGACGCCATCGCTCGCCAACGCGGCCGGCGCCGCTTTCGGCGTCTCGTGCGTGCTCAGCACCGAGCCCAAAATGGCATTCGGTCGATAGGTGGCCAGCCCCTTCAGGCCCGACCGCCAGGCATCGAGGTAGAGATCCTGAAAGTCGGCGTAAGGATAGTCGGCCGGGACGTTCACCGTCTTCGAGATCGCCGTATCGACGTAAGGCGCCACGGCTGCCACCATGGCTTCGTGCGCCTTGGCGCTCATCTCCAGCGCTGTCACGAAAGCATGCGGCAACGGTTCGCTCTTGTGCGTCTCGCCGCGCAGATGGTGGAACAGCCGCCAGGCATGATCCTCGACGGCGTATTCCTTGGTCGTGCCGTCCGGCATGCGCTTCTTGCGCAGATAGCTCCAGCTGAAGGGCGGCTCGATGCCGTTGCTGGCGTTGTCGGCGAAGGCCAGGCTGATAGTGCCCGTCGGCGCAATCGACAGCAGATGCGAATTGCGCAGGCCGGTCGCGCGAATCTTTGCCTTCAGTTCCTGCGGCAAGCGCGAGGCGAAGGTTGGTGCGCTCAGATAAAGGTCGGCATTGAACAGCGGAAAAACTCCGCGTTCCCGGGCGAGATCGACCGAGGCGGCGTACGCGGTGTCACGCATCAGCTCGGAAATGCGCGTCGCCATCGCCCGCGCCTCGGCGGTGTCGTAGCGCAGGTTGAGCATGATCAGCGCGTCACCGAGCGCAGTGAAGCCGAGCCCGATGCGCCGCTTGTTCATCGCCTCGACATGTTGTTGCGGCAACGGCCATACGGTCACGTCGAGCACGTTGTCGAGCATGCGCACGGCGACACGAACCAGTTGCGCAAAGCCGGCTTCGTCGAACTTCGCCTCTGCGGTAAACGGATCGCTGACGAAGCGCGCCAGATTGATCGAACCCAGACAGCAGCAGCCGTTGGGCGGCAGCGGTTGCTCAGCGCAGGGGTTGGTAGTGGCGATCGTCTCGCAGTACGACAGATTGTTGTCGCGATTGATGCGGTCGAGGAACAGTACGCCCGGCTCGGCATGGTCATACGTCGAGCGCATGATCTGGTCCCACAGCGTGCGCGCTGGCAGGTTACGGTAGACCCAGAGCCCGCCCTCGCTCGCGCCAAGCTGATAGGCGCCCGCTGCGATCTGCTCCGGCCCCGGCGCTGCGCGATGCACCAGCGACACGTTACCGTCTGCCACCACCGCTTCCATGAAAGCATCGGTCACTGCGACTGAAATGTTGAAGTTGCGCAGGTCACCGCCGTCCTTGGCGTGGATGAACTCTTCAATGTCCGGGTGATCGCAACGCAGAACGCCCATCTGCGCACCACGCCGCGAACCCGCCGATTCGACTGTTTCACAGGAACGGTCAAACACCCGCATGTACGACACTGGCCCTGATGCCAGTGACTGCGTGCTGCCGACCGCCGCACCGCGCGGACGAATGCGCGAAAAGTCGTAGCCGACGCCGCCGCCTCGGCGCATCGTCTCTGCTGCTTCTGCCAGCGCAGCATAGATGCCCGGATGACCATCCTCGACGTGCGTAATGGAGTCACCGACCGGTTGCACGAAGCAGTTGATCAGCGTGGCCGACAGCGAGGTACCCGCCGCCGACTGGATGCGTCCCGCCGGGATGAAGCCGGCTTCCAGCGCCTCGGCAAACTTTTGCGCCCAGTGCGTGCGGTGCTCCGGCAGCTCAGCCTCGGCGAGCGCACGGGCAACCCGTGCGTACACGTCAGCGACGGACTTCTCGTCGCCTTTCGCGTACTTCTCCAGCAATACTTCTTCGCTGATGGTCTGTGGCGCCAACGGTTCCGTTTGGACACGCGACGCGCTTATGGCAGCAGCAAGCAATTCAGTCATTCATCCTCCACCTTGCGGCAAACTTCAAAACCACACACCTAGAGGTTTGCCCTGACGTTGTGTGAACGTGCGTCGGGACAACCCCATTATCCTCCGCGACTGGCGAGCAGAGCCAGTGCCTCGCACCCTTGCCCCTACCCCGGCGCCCCATCCGTACGTGGCCGCCCGTACCAGCGTCCGTAGCGGACCGCCCAGCTCACCGTCGCCAGCGCCCACAGCGAGGCTGCGACCGAGGTCAGCCACGACGGCGCACCCGGCCAGCACGCGGCGGTCACCCGCAGCACCGTCGCCACTTGTTGCACCCAGAACAAGGTCCACACCAGGTTGTCCGCCACCAGATGACGACCGCTATGGCCAGCACTGACGCGTGTGGCCATCGCAATCAGCGTTGCCCCCATGAAGCCCATGGTCAGCGCGTGCAGTGGCGCCAGGCCAAGCGACCGGCTCTCGTCGGTGACGAGCAGCATGCTGTGCGACACCGCCTGCAGCACGAAGACCAGCCCCAGCCAGACGAACCCGACGTGCAACATGGCCAGCAGCCGCACGCGCAGACTCTGCACGATTCCCCAGCGTACGGCGAGGAGCAGCAGCCCCAATCCAAGAGCGGCCTCTGGCAACAATTGCAGCATCCGCACCAGCATCGGTGCCGGCCATACGGTCAGATCAATCACGCCGGAAATAAATCCGGTCACGGTCGTTGCGACAAAGACCCCCAGTAGCCACATCGGCCGCCACGCGTCAAGAAGCGGCAATGCACTCGCAGTAAAGAACGGGATCATGCGGTGAGCAACGCCAAGATAAGTCATGGCGAGGCAACCCCAAAGCGAACCGATCACGGTGACCCGAAGCAGCAGCCAGGATTCGATCGCGCAGGCGAACGCAGCCGTCCACAGCGCCGCCATGCCCATCACGACGCCGATTCGCACCACGCGGGCATGCACGCGATCCTCGGCGTCGCTGGCGTCGAACATCCGCGCATAGCGCCATCCGAGAATGCTCCAGGCGTACGCCGCCAACGCCACGCAGCCCGCTACCACGTACAGGTTGATGTGCACTGCGGGCAGGTAGACCAGCCAGGCAAAGGCATAGACGGCGACCGGTACCACGAGGCTGCGCGCGTCTACCGGCGGCATTCCCAACCAGCGCGGACCGGCGGTGAACAGGAAACCGACGAAAAACAGCGGCATGAAACCGAATGCCATCAGCAGGCTGTGCGCGATCGGCATCGGTACCGCCCACGCGAGTGGTGCAGCAATCTCGCGTGCGACCAGCGCAGCAAGCCACCAGAGCGCGCTCAACGCCAGCAGCAATGCCCCTGCAGCAAAGGCGAGGCGATGTGGCGCCGCCAGCAAAGTGGCAAACTGCCACGGCGGATCCGTCCGGCCAGACGTCGGGGGTCGAGGTTTCGAAAGAACGGCGACAGGCTGAATGGCGACGGTCTTCATCGCATCAGGCAGCAGCCGTTCCGCTGGCGGGCGTCAGCAGCCGCTCGAAGAGATCGCGCACCGGGCGGATCGCGTCGCCAAACGGCAAACTGCCAGCGCCCCTGAAGAAGAGCCCTTTCTTCAGATCACCGCGCAGCGCTGCAACCAGCTGGTTGTCGATGCAGAACTGTCCCCAGTCGGCAAGACCGTCGCGCAAACCGCACTGGACAAGACAGTCGAACTTCTTGGCGCAGCGTGCCTTGGCGTGTGCTGCTGCCTTGAGCGTCGACTCCACCTTCAGATAGCCCTGCATCCATGCAGTGCGGACGGCGCGCGCCGGCAGCCCGGCCACGCTCTGGAATTCAACGATGTCCTCGCTGCGCGCCCCGGCCAGCACTTCCTTGAACACGCGGTGTGCATCGCCTTCCTCCGTCACCGCGAACGCAGTGCCCATCTGGACGGCGGCTGCACCGAGTGACTGCATGCGGCGAATGTCCTCGAAGCTGCGAATGCCGCCTGCGGCGATCACCGGCACCGTCCGTTCAAGACCCGCGCCACGCAGGAAGTCTTGCACTGCAGGCAGTACAACGTCGAATTCAAACCGGCCATCGTGTACATCGCCCAGGCGGGTAGCGCCAAGATGTCCTCCTGCGTGGGCCGGGTGTTCGATCACGATCGCTGCCGGCATGCGCTGCTTGCGCTCCCACTTGCGCACGATCAGTTGCACGCCACGAGCATCGGAAAGAATGGGCACCAGACCGGCAGCCGGGAAATCGCGCGCCAGATCGGGCAGATCAAGCGGCAGACCAGCGCCGACAACCACGGCATCAGCACCAGCCTCCAGCGCCGTGCGCACGGACGCGGCGTAAGCATTCAGTGCCTTCATGACGTTGACTGCGATCAGACCGCGACCCGCCGCAATCGCCTTCGCTTGCGCAATCTCGCGGCGAAGCGCTTCAAGGTTGGCGGCGTCAATTGTCGCCTTCGATTCCGGCCCCATCGGCAACTGACGGGTACGTTCGGCGAGATCCGGGTGGTGATGACGCAGATCAACTGAGGCAATGGTGCCCATCGCTCCCATTGAGGCAACCGTTCCCGCCAGCCGATGCGCCGAGACGCCAACGCCCATGCCGCCCTGCACAACCGGCAACAACTGCCGGCCGCCCAGCGCCAGTGCACGAAGCCCTGACTGCTCCATCATTTGCCATAGCGCGAGCGCGGAGCTATCGGCTGTTGCCGATTGCAGACGGTTTGACGAGTGAGCAGAAAGCATGTCGGGAAACTCCGTGGTGTGTAGCGCGGCTACCAGCGCGCGTGCAGTGAGATGCGGAACGTTCGTGGTGCTTCACCCCAGGTGAACAAGGCCGAACGCTCCGCTGGATTGATGTTGGTGAGATTGCTGACCGAGGCAACCGCCCTCAAGCCCTTGCCAAGGTCGCGCGCAACGCTGGCTCCGATGTAGGCGAGGCTGGGCGCCGCCTGCGGCAGTTGGCCGGGAACGGCCGTGGCAATTACCTGTCCCGCTGTTGAATCAGCGCGCAGATTGGCGCGCCAGGCGCCCTGCACCCAATCAAGCGCTGCCCCGAACGTGTGTCGCGGCCGCTTCTCGATCCGCTGGCCAAAGCCGTCACGCGCATCGAGGTATTGATAGCTCGCCGATAGTCGCCATTGCGATCCCAGGCGTACGTTGGCGGTTGCCTCGCCGCCCAACAACTTCGCGCGGTCGATATTGTCGAAAACGTAGGTAGCGCGGCCGGAGATAACACCCAGCAGGCGCGGTACGATCAGATCACGCACCCGGTTGTCAAACAGCATGGCCTGTACGCCGGCGCGTTCGGTATCCCACACCGCGCCCAGCTCAAAGCCATCGTTGCGCTCTGCGCGAACCGCCGGGTTCGACACGTAGGTGTAAGGACCTTCGTCCTCCTGATAGCCGGGCGTGACCTGTTTGAGCGTGGGCGGTTTGAAGCCATGACTGTAACCACCCTTGAGTACCCACTCCGGCGCCAGCCGCCATACGCCGTACAGGCGGGGACTCCACTGGTTGCCGAAATGCTGGTGACTGTCGTAGCGCAGCCCAGTGGTAACCGTTGCGCTGCGGGCCAGATTCCACTCATCCTGCAGGTAAAGTGAGCTGTGGTTGACCTGGGCACCGCCACCGGGTAACCCGGCGTTGGTCAGTCGCTCCTGTCGTCCCTCGGCGCCTGCGGTCATGGCATGGGCGGCAGCGGGCCGCAGGGTGAGTACGGCCTCAACCACACGATCATCCAGCGCGTTGGGCCGTAGCGCAGCGACTCCATTGGTACGCGCATTGGTCATTTCGAGACGGGTGCGATAAATGCGGATCGTCGAGTTGATCTCGCGCGCAGCGTCGCCGGTCGCAGCCCAGTCGGCGTTCCATGTCAAGGCACTGTGATCGCGGTCGACATCGGTATCGGATTCGTACAGGCGCCGCCGACCGCTCTTCTCGATCGCATTCGTCCATCGCTCTTCACGGGCCACCCTGTGTTCAAGGTCAATGCTGTTACCACGTATCACTTGCCAGAGGAGCCGGCCCGAGGCGTCGAAGCGTGAGCGCCCTTCAATATCTGAAAGGCGGGGATCAAGCGCGGAGGAAATGGCCTGCCTTCTCGCGTCGGTGACGCTCAGCGAAGCGGCGAGCGAGTCGGTCAATGGAGATGACAGACGTGCTGAGGCGCGGTGCCCGTCACCACCCCGGTCGCTGTCAGCGCGGAACGCGTCAACCGCCACGTCGGCCTCAAACTTTTTCGATGGCGCCCGCGTGAAGATCTGCACAACGCCACCGAGGGCTTCGGCACCGTACAAAGATGCCATCGGACCTCGCACCACCTCGATTCGCTCGACTTCCGGCATGGCAACCCAGTCAAGCTGAAAGTCCGTGTGTCCGATGACACCATCTGTCGCACTGATGCGCTTGCCGTCAACCAGAAAAAGCGTGTGCTTTGGATCGAGCCCGCGCAGCGCCAGCGCCTTGCGGCCAGCGATGGTGCGCCCGAAGACTGTGATGCCTGTTTCGCCGCGCAGAGCCTCAAGCACATTGTCGGCCGCCTTCATTTCAATCTGCTCACGCGAGAGCACGGTTGTCGCAGCGGGTGCGTCAGCAACGGGCAACGCATGGCGCGTCGCCGAAACAACGACCAACTGCATCGTCTCGACGCTGGCAGATGGGTCGGCGAATGCAGCACCGGTGGTGAGAACGCCTGCTGCGCCTGCAAGATGCACAAGACTGCGTCGCAGCAGTCGGGGTCGAAAATATCTCATCGTGGGCGGGGGCAACTGCAGGAAAAGTGTCTGCGGAGTTTCCCTGCCACCTCTGCGATCATCCTTGATCCAGTTCAGGTTTGCAGTCTAGTGGTGGTGGTTCCACAGTCACTTTGATCCAGCGCATACTTTGTTCACGATGCATCCGGGCGCCGGCCATTCTGAAACCAGGTCAAGGATGCGAAGCTCACTGTGGTCGACGATGCACCCAGCGCCTGAGAACGGAGTTTTCCGCTGAATGGCGATCAACCCGAAACTGGAGTGCAACATGAAACGCATCAAATCCGCATATCTCGCGCTGGCTGTAGCAGCGACATTGCCGATCGCCGTCTTCGCACAGGACAAGAAGCCTGTCACCGAAGCCGAAATGAAGTATCAGGCTGGCTCGTCGCCACTGGCCACCGAGCCGATGTATCAGGCGACCAATCCGAAGGCGCCGCCGATGACACAGGCGGAATTCGACGTCGCGCGCAAGATGTACTTTGAGCGCTGCGCCGGCTGCCACGGTGTGCTGCGTAAAGGCGCTACCGGCAAGCCGCTGACGCCGGACATCACCCTTGGCAAGGGAACGGACTATCTCAAGGTGTTCATTGCCTACGGCTCACCGGCCGGCATGCCGAACTGGCAAACCAGCGGCGAGATGACCGAGAAAGAGGTGGATATCCTCGCCCGCTATATCCAGCACGATCCGCCGATGCCGCCGGAATTTGGCATGGAGCAGATGAAGCAGACCTGGAAGGTCATCATTCCGCCGGACAAGCGCCCCAAGAAGAAGATGAATAACTACAACATCGAGAACATCTTCTCGACGACGTTGCGGGACACCGGTGAAGTCGCGCTCATTGATGGCGACAGCAAGAAGATCATCAACATCGTGAAGACCGGTTACGCGGTCCACATCTCGCGCGTGTCGGCTTCTGGTCGCTACCTGTTCGTGATCGGTCGCGACGCCAAGATCAACATGATTGATCTGTGGATGGAAAAGCCCGACAACGTGGCCGAAATTCGTGTCGGCCTTGAAGCGCGTTCGGTGGATACCAGCAAGTACAAAGGTTACGAGGACAAGTTCGCCATCGCCGGCAGCTACTGGCCTCCACAGTACACGGTGATGAACGGCGACACGCTGGAACCGCTCAAGATCGTATCCACCCGTGGCAATACGGTCGACAAGCAGGAGTTCCACCCCGAACCGCGCGTGGCCAGCATCGTGGCCAGCCACTTCCGCCCGGAGTTTGTGGTCAACGTCAAGGAAACCGGCAAGACGCTGATGGTCGACTACTCCGATCTCAACGCACTGAAGACCACCGAGATCGCCACTGCGCGCTTCCTGCACGACGGCGGCTGGGATAGCACCAAGCGCTACTTCCTCGTCGCTGCCAACCAGTCAAACAAGATTGCCGTGGTCGATGCCAAGGAAGACAAGCTGGTCAAGCTGGTGGATGTGAGCAAGATTCCGCATCCGGGCCGTGGCGCCAACTTTGTGCATCCCAAGTTTGGTCCGGTATGGGCAACCAGTCACCTGGGTGACGAAGCGATCTCGCTGATCGCCACCGATCCAGTGAAGCACAAGCAATACGCGTTCAAGGAAGTGGCACAGGTCAAGGGCCAGGGCGGCGGGTCGCTGTTCATCAAGACTCATCCCAAGTCAACCAACCTGTACGTCGATACCGCCCTGAATCCGGAAGCCGCCGTTTCGCAATCCGTGGCAGTGTTCGACACCAAGAATCTCGACAAGGGCTTCAAGGTTCTGCCGATCGCCCAATGGGCCGGACTCAAGGATGACGGCGCCAAACGCGTTGTGCAGCCGGAGTACAACAAGGCTGGCGATGAAGTGTGGTTCTCGGTGTGGTCGGCCAAGAACAAGGAAAGCGCGATTGTCGTCGTTGATGACAAGACGTTGAAGCTCAAGGCCGTGATCAAGGACCCGCGCCTTATCACCCCAACCGGCAAGTTCAACATCTACAACACCGTGCACGACGTGTACTAGGGAGTGACCAGATGAAATCCTGCGTTCCAAAAGGACTGGTCACGACGGCGATTGCCGCCTTGTTGGTAGCCTCTGGTGCGAGCCCCGTGATCAGTGCGACGCCTGAAGAGGCAATGACGAAGGCAGGCTGCGTCGCCTGTCACGTCAAGGACAAGAAACTGGTCGGGCCCTCGTTCAAGGACATCGCTGCACGCTACAAGGGCCAGTCCGGTGCCGTCGCTGTGCTCAGCAAGAAGGTGCGTGAAGGCGGCAAAGGGACCTTCGGGCCTGTGCCGATGTCCCCCAATCCACCGGACAAGATATCGGATGCTGACCTGAAGGCTGCCGTGGAGTACATCCTCGCGCAATAGGCCTGCCAAGGCAGAAGCAGGGCGAACCTTTGGGTTCGCCCTTTTTTTGTCGCTAGCGACAGTCGTCGCGGGTGCGCTGGCAACGCTAGCCGGTATAGGCCGACAGACGCTTTACGTCGGGAATCCGAATGTCGCGACGGTCCACTTCAATCAGCTTGGCATCTTCGAGCTCGCGCAACACCCGCGAGAAGTACTCTGGCGTGAGTGACAGGCGCGACGCCAGCGTAGCCTTGCTGACTGGCAAGGACACGGTCACTGCATCATCCGCACGCTCATCGTCCATTGCCTGATCACGCAGCAGGTAGCCGATCACCCGCTGTACCCCGTTTTGCAGCGCGTAAGCCTGCACGTCGGAGACCAGGCCGTGCAGCCGGCGCGACAACCCGGCCAGCATGCGCAGCGCGAAGCCACTGTCCGCCTGCACCTCGTCCAGCACGGCCTTGCGCTGTACTGAAAGCAGTGCGCAATCGGCCAGACACTGGGCATGGACGACGCATGGGCGACCGAGAAACATCAATGCTTCCGCGAAACTCGCGCCCGGACCAACCAGTTCAATCACCTTTTCGTGCCCAGCCGGCGACAGCACAAAGAGCTTTACCTGTCCCGACAGCACGACGTGGAAACTGTCGCACGGATCACCCATGCGGAAGACAAAATCACTTCGTTCGAAGCGTCGCACCCGGCTGCTTTCAGCGAGGCGAGCAAGCGCCTGTGGATCGATGTCGTGAAATAGCGGTAGCCGCGCCAACCAAAGCGCAGGGTCCATTGGTGATCGTTCTGGCACGGAAACCTCCGTTATCGACGAAATTTCAGAGCGCGCATCTTCTTCTGTCTGGCCATCTGCGCAATTGACGACCATCATCACATTCGGGGGCTATGCAAACGGAATTCCACTCGCATCCAGCATTTGATCCGGTTCCCCTGTCAGGTACGGTCCTGTGCCAGCGTGTTCGGACTTTGACGCCGGCACGAACCCACCCTGCTGAACGTCGAACACATGAATCTCGCCGTCCTCGATAACGTAGTGCCAGCCATGAAGTGTCAGGCTGCCTGCCTCGACGCGCTGGCGCACCATCGGGTAGTCCATCAACCGCTCAAGCTGCAGGACCACCGCACGCTGCTCGGTTCGTCGCAGCACCTCGGGGCCGGGCTCAGCCACCGGCAACGCGGCCTCGCGACCAAGCTCCAGCCACAGCGCCAGGTTCTGCGCCTCCCGTGGCACCTCGCCGTACAAGGCACGGATGGCGCCGCAGTGCGTGTGGCCGCAGACAACGATGCGCTTCACATTCAGGTTGAGCACCGCAAACTCGATTGCGGCTGCCGTGCCATGGAATCCTTGCGACTGGTCATACGGCGGTACAAAGGCACCGACATTGCGGACGAGAAACAGCTCGCCCGGGCCCGCGCCAGTCAGCAGATAGGGGACGATTCTCGAATCCGAACATCCGATGAACAGGGTCATCGGATGCTGACCGTCCTCAACCAGCTCCCGGAAGTGCGACTGATACTGTGGAAACGCGTCGTCGTGAAAGCGCCGCAGTCGGTCGAGCAGCTCGTCAGTCACTGCGGTAGCAATCCGACCGGACTACTGCACGAGCGGCGAATCCGCCGCATCCAGATCGACACCCCGGATGTCAGCACTCCCCGCAAGCAACTGGAGGTACTGGCGTACGGCCGTGACGTAACTCTGTTGCTGCAGCATCTGGGCTACAGCACCTCTCGCACTCTCATAGGGCAGTAGCGTACCGGGTTGTCTGGCCAGCACCTCGACGACGTGAAGGCCAAAGCGGCTGTGGACAAGGCGGGGCAAGACCCCAATTTCACTCTGATCAAACACTTCCCGTGCAAACTCGGGAGCACAGTCCTGCGCCTGCAACCAGCCAAGCACGCCGCCTTCTGCACCACTCGGACAGTTGCTCAACTCACGGGCAAGTGACGGGAATCGGTCTTCGCCGTCGTCGGACCGGCACCGTGCATCGAGCAAGGCAGCTTCAGCACGCCGCCGCAACTGGGCGACATCAATCCCTGGAGTCACTGCGAACAGGATGTGACGCAGCGACACCCGCTCGCCGGCACGGAAGCGATTGTCGTTCTGCTCGTAGTACCGGCGACAGGTAGCTTCATCCGGCTGCGGTACGACCAGGGTCCGATCGAGAAGCGCTTCGATAGCGGACGTCGCCGCTTCCGACTGCGCGCCAGCGTCGCCAGCGACGTCACCGGCATCAAGCAGGTCCTGCCTGATCGCCTCCTGGCGCAACAGTTCACCGCAGGCCCGTTGCCGCAAACTGTCGTCGTCAGGGCGATCACCGGCGGCGTGCAGCGCGATGCCATTGACGCTCGCCACTTCACCGACAGTGGGAGCCGGTACGTAGCCAGACGCCCTTGCATTGAATGCCGCCACCATCGCATCGAGCGCTGCGTCACTCCTCCCGACGGCAGATTTGCCACCGTCGGCCGCCAGCACTGCCCCGGGAGATGTCACGCCCCCCGAACAACTGCAGGTACCGGAACCCGAACCACATCCATGTTGCATGATCATCTCCTTGAATGTTGCTGAAGCAGTGATCAACGGTTGCCGCGCGCCGAGGCGGGCGATTGACCTTCACCGACGCCGATCCGACGGCTACGAACCAACTGATAGGGACGCAAGACGTAGCTGATCGAGGCGAAACCACTCCACACGTGAACGAGCCGCGTAAACGGGAAGATCAGGAAAATCGTCATGCCCAGGAACATGTGCAGGCGAAACACCCAGCCCGCATCGACAAGCAACTCGGCCGCACCACTACGGAAAGTGACGATCCGCTGCCCCCACTCCGCCAGCTTCATCATCATACTGCCATCCATGTGCTGCGCGGAGAACGGAATGGTGGCCAGCCCGAGTGCAAGCTGGAGCCAAAGCAGAACCGAAATCAGGATGTCGCTCGGCTTTGAAGTGGCGCGAATCCGGTCATCGGTCAGGCGACGGTGCAGCAATATGGACAACCCGACAAACGCCAGCGCCCCTGCGACGCCGCCGCTCACCATGGCCATCAGTTGCTTGGCGCCAGCGCCGATGAAGTGTTCATACACCGCGTGCGGCGTCAGCATGCCAAAGAAATGGCCGAAGAACAGGAACAGCACGCCTGCGTGAAACAGGTTATTGCCGAGTCGCAACTGCCCGGCACGAAGCAACTGCGAAGAATCGCTCTTCCAGGTGTACTGGTCGCGGTCAAAGCGGATCAGACTGCCAAGAAAGAATACCGCCAGGCAGATGTACGGGTAGTAGCCAAACAGCAGGGTGTCGAGGTAGTTCATGCGGATGCTCCCGAAGAACGTGTTGACGAAGGATTGTGATTTCTGACGAGCTGCACTGGCTGTGCCGCTCCGGGACGGGATTGCCCGTTCGTACTGCAACCGCCGAAGGCAAGCGGCTCTTCCCATGTTTCGTCAAGCGCTGGATCGGCAGCGACGTCCACCCGCTCGGCGCGACCGCCGGACAATTCGATCAACGCCCCGAGGACGGAGGCATAGGCGCTTTGACGTTTACTCAGCGCACTGAAGATCGCCTGCAGTATGTGCGTCATCTCGGCGAGAAACTCGCGCGCGACGTCAACGGGCTGCATTGATGCGAACTCGAGTACCGTTGGCAGGTAATCGGGCATTTCGCCCGGTGCCAGGTACAGGCCTTTCTGCTCGTACGTCTTTGCCAGGTCGATCATTGCCGGCCCACGATCACGGGAGTCTCCGTGCACGTGCTCGAACAGGTGCAGTGATGTCGCCCGTCCACGATCAAACAGTTCGACATAGGCCGCTTCGGCGTCCAGTGCCGGCAGACGGTCAAGCGCATCGACCAAGGCGGTCAATTCTTCAAGGCGACGACCGCGTACGGCGCCTTCATCAGCCAGCGCCCGACGGAGCTCAGGCAGATGCTGGCGCAGCTCCGGCGTCGGATAGGCAAGCAAGTGCGCGAGCACCCGCAAACTTTTTGAGATGGAAGTTGCAGCCATTGCCTATACCTCCACCTTGATCGGGATGGTGCGACGCTTGCTGCCGCCAAACAGGCTGGCACTACTGGCTCCATCGGAGCAGCCATTGCCAAACGAAAATCCGCAGCCACCGCGGACGTCAAAGGCGTTCTCGGCATACTCGCGATGCGTCGTCGGGATCACGAAGCGATCCTCGTAGTTGGCAATTGCCATGACGTGATACATCTCGGCCACATCGGCTTCGGTCAGGTTGACCTGCTGCAGTGCCTTGATATTGGTCACGCCCTCGACATGCTTGCCGCGCTGATAGGCGCGCATCGCCAGCATCCGCTCAAGCGCACGCACCACCGGCTGGGTGTCACCGGCGGTCAACAGATTCGCCAGGTACTTCACCGGAATGCGCAGCTGGTTGACGTCCGGGATCTCGCCATTGGTGCCCACGTGACCAGCATTCGCTGCTGCCGTAATCGGCGACAGAGGCGGGACGTACCAGACCATTGGCAGCGTGCGGTATTCCGGGTGCAGCGGTAGCGCCACCTTCCAGTCAACCGCCATCTTGTAGACCGGGCTCCTGCGCGCCGCCTCCAGCCATGCGTCCGGGATGCCATCAGCACGAGCCTGCGCGATCACTTTCGGATCGCTGGGGTCAAGGAAGATGTCCAGCTGCGCCTGATAGAGATCGCGGTCGTGCTCGGTGCTTGCGGCCTGCTCGATACGGTCGGCGTCGTACAGCAGTACACCCAGGTAGCGGATGCGGCCGACACAGGTTTCGGAGCACACCGTTGGCTGACCTGCTTCGATGCGCGGGTAGCAGAAGATGCACTTCTCGGCCTTGCCAGTCTGCCAGTTGTAGTAAATCTTCTTGTACGGGCAGCCGGACACACACATCCGCCAGCCGCGGCATTTGTCCTGGTCAATCAGCACGATGCCATCTTCCTCGCGCTTGTAGATCGACCCGGACGGGCAACTGGCCACGCAGGCCGGATTCAGACAGTGCTCGCACAGCCGCGGCAGATACATCATGAAGGTGTTTTCGAACTGCCCGTAGATGTCCTTTTGCACGTCGTCGAAGTTTTTGTCGACGCTGCGCTTGCTGAACTCACCGCCAAGGATTTCTTCCCAGTTCGGGCCCCACTCGATCTTTTCCATGCGCTTGCCCGTGATCAGGCTGCGCGGGCGCGCAGTGGGCGCCGTCTTCATTTCGGGCGCGTTGTGCAGGTGCTCGTAGTCGAAGGTGAACGGCTCGTAGTAGTCGTCAATCTGGGGCAGGTTCGGATTCGCAAAAATCCGCATCAGGAGCTTCCACTTGCCCCCCTGACGTGGTTCGATTGAACCGTCACTCCTGCGGACCCAGCCGCCGTTCCATTTGTCCTGGTTCTCCCACTCCTTGGGATAGCCAATGCCGGGCTTGGTCTCAACGTTGTTGAACCAGGCGTACTCGACGCCGGGACGGCTTGTCCAGACGTTCTTGCAGGTGACCGAGCAGGTGTGGCAGCCGATGCATTTATCGAGATTCAGCACCATGCCGATTTGTGCACGAATTTTCATGGTTTCTTGCTCCTCAGGCGTGTTGCATTGACTGAGTGGCATCTGCCGGCGCATCCAGCCAGTCCACCTTATTCATCTTGCGCACCACCACGAATTCGTCGCGATTGGTGCCGATGGTGCCGTAGTAGTTGAAGCCGTATGAAAGCTGGGCGTAGCCGCCAATCATGTGGGTTGGTTTCAGCACGATGCGGGTGACCGAGTTGTGAATACCACCACGGATACCGGTGATCTCCGATCCCGGGGTGTTCACAATCTTCTCCTGCGCGTGATACATGAGCGTCATGCCTGGATTCACCCGCTGGCTCACTACCGCGCGCGCAGCGATTGCTCCGTTCACATTGAACAGTTCAACCCAGTCGTTGTCGACGATACCCGCCTTCTTTGCGTCATCTTCAGACAACCAGATCACCGGACCGCCGCGATTGAGCGTCAGCATGTGCAGGTTGTCGCTATAGGTGCTGTGGATACCCCACTTCTGGTGTGGCGTGATGAAGTTGAGCAGGATCTCGGCGTTGCCATTCGGCTTGATGTTGTGAATCCCGGCCGTCGTCTTCAGGTCAACCGGAGGTCTGTAACTGGTGAAGCCCTCGCCGAAGGCACGCATCCACGGATGATCCTGATAGAACTGCTGGCGACCAGTGAGCGTGCGCCACGGAATCAGCTCATGCACGTTGGTGTAACCCGCGTTGTAGCTGACCTTTTCGCTCTCCAGACCAGACCAGGTAGGCGAGCTGATGATCTTGCGCGGTTGCGCCTGGATGTCACGGAAGCGGATCTTTTCATCCTCACGATGCAGCGCCAGATGGGTGTGATCCAGGCCTGTCTGCTTGCCGAGCGCATCCCACGCCTTGACGGCGACATGACCGTTGGTTTCCGGCGCCAGTTGCAGGATCACCTCGCAGGCGTCGATATCGCTTTCGATTTTCGGCATGCCGCAGGTCACGCCTTCAGCCGTCACCTCGCCATTGAGTTCAGCCAGTTGCTTGACCTCATCCTGGGTGTTCCAGGCGATGCCCTTGCCACCGTTGCCCACCTTGTTCATCAGCGGGCCGAGTGCCGTGAATCGTTTGTAGACGTTCGGATAGTCGCGTTCGACCACCGTCATCTGCGGTGCTGTCTTGCCCGGAATCAGATCACACTCGCCCTTCTTCCATTCCTTGACCTCGAACGGCTGCGCCAGCTCGGCGGGGCTGTCGTGCATCAGCGGTGTAAGCACCAGCTCCTTCTCGACACCGAGGTGACCGACACAAACTTCACTGAATTTTTTGGCGAAGCCCTTGTAGATATCCCAGTCGCTGCGTGACTGCCACACCGGATCCACCGCTGTTGAAAGCGGGTGAATGAACGGGTGCATGTCGGACGTATTGAGATCGTTCTTCTCATACCACGATGCCGTCGGCAGCACGATGTCCGAGTAGAGGCAGGTAGTACTCATGCGGAAGTCAAGCGTCACCAGCAGATCCAGTTTGCCTTCCGGCGCCTGCTCATGCCAGGTAACCTCCTCGGGCTTGGCCTCGTCGCGGCCAAGGTCCTTGCCCTGGACACCATTGCTGGTGCCGAGCAGATGCTTGAGGAAGTATTCATGCCCCTTGCCGCTGGACCCAAGCAGGTTGGAACGCCAGACAAACATGTTGCGCGGCCAGTTCTCGGGCGCATCCGGATCCTCGCAGCTCATCTTGAGCCGACCTTCCTTCAATGCCTGTGTGGCCCAGACTTTGGGATCGGCACCGGCGGCGGTAGCATCGCGCACCACCTGCATCGGATTGGTCTGCAACTGCGGCGCACTGGGCAGCCAGCCCATGCGCTCGGCCCGCACGTTGTAGTCGATCATGCTGCCGCCGAACTTGGATTTCTCCGCGAGCGGCGACAACACCTCTTCCATACCGAGCTTCTCGTAGCGCCACTGATCCGTGTGAGCGTAGAAGAAGCTGGTGCTATTCTGCTGCCGCGGCGGGCGGATCCAGTCGAGCGCGAATGCGAGGGCTGTCCAGCCAGTCTGCGGACGCAGTTTTTCCTGGCCGACATAATGCGCCCAGCCACCGCCGCTCTGACCAATGCAGCCGCACATCATCAGCATGTTGATGATGCCACGATAGTTCATGTCGCAGTGGTACCAGTGATTCATGGCAGCGCCGATGATGACCATCGACTTGCCGTGCGTCTTGTCCGCGTTGTCAGCGAACTGCCGTGCAACCGTGATCACCTGCGCACGGGGCACGCCGGTGATTGCCTCCTGCCAGGCGGGCGTGTAGGGGGCAGTGTCGTCGTAGCTCTGCGCGGCCTGCTCGCCAGCGATGCCACGCGCGACACCGTAGTTGGCGAGCTGGAGGTCGAACACCGTGGCAACCAGGGCGTCGCGTTTCTCGCCTTCCTTGCCAAGCATGATGCGCCGCACTGGCACCGTGCGTACCGAGACGTCGTCACCGGGTTGGTGCGGGAAGTGTTCGCTTTCGATACCACCGAAGTACGGGAACCCCACGCGCGCAGTCTGATCGCTTGGCGTTTCACCTTCCAGCACCGACAGCTGCAGCTTGACGTCGTTGCCATGACGTGCTTCCTTGGATTCGAGATTCCACTGGCCTTGATCGGCGCGGCCTTCCGGCCCCCAACGGAAGCCGATGGAGCCGTTCGGCAGGACGACCTTGCCGTCCTGGTCGAAGGCGACCGTCTTCCACTCGGAATTGTTCGCCTGCCCAAGCTTGCCGTTGAAGTCAGAAGCTCGCACATAGCGATCCGGCACCAGCACCGTTTCACCACTGGCCATCGTGTGCTCCTTCAGCAGCACCAGTAGCGGCAGATCGGTATAGCGGCGGGCGTAATCGTCGAAGTACGCCGATCGCTTGTCGACGTAGAACTCTTTCAGGATCACATGCCCCATCGCCATCGCGAGTGCGGCATCGGTACCCTGTTTCGGGTGCAGCCAGAGGTCACAGAGCTTGGAAATCTCCGCGTAGTCCGGCGTCACTGCCACGGTTTTCGCGCCCTTGTAGCGGACTTCAGTGAAGAAGTGCGCGTCCGGTGTGCGCGTCTGCGGGACGTTGGAGCCCCAGGCGATGATGTAGGTTGAGTTGTACCAGTCGGCCGATTCCGGCACGTCGGTCTGCTCGCCCCAGATTTGCGGACTTGACGGCGGCAGGTCGCAGTACCAGTCGTAGAAACTCATGCAGACGCCGCCGATCAGGCTCAGATAGCGGCTGCCGGCAGCGTAGCTCACCATCGACATCGCCGGAATCGGCGAGAAGCCAATCACGCGATCCGGGCCGTACTTCTTGATCGTGTAGACGTTCGCTGCTGCGATGATCTCGTTGACTTCTTCCCAGCTGGAACGGACGAATCCACCGAGACCGCGCACTTTCTGGTAGCTGCGCCGCGTCTCGTCATCGTTGACGATGGATGTCCAGGCAGCAACTGGATCATGCTTCAGCCGCGCTTCACGCCACGCCTTGAGCAGGCGACCGCGCACCATAGGGTACTTCACCCGGTTGGCACTGTACAAATACCACGAGTACGAGGCACCACGGGCACAACCACGCGGCTCGTGGTTCGGCATGTCCCAGCGGGTGCGCGGGTAGTCGGTCTGCTGTGTCTCCCAGGTGACAATGCCGCCCTTGACGTAGATCTTCCAGGAACACGATCCGGTGCAGTTGACGCCATGCGTGCTGCGGACAATCTTGTCATGCGCCCAGCGGTTGCGATAAGCGTCCTCCCAGGTGCGGTCTTCACCGGTAGTCACGCCGTGATCGTCGGCGAAAGACTCGCGCGGCTGCGAGAAGTAGGTCAGTCGGTCGAGAAAATGGCTCATGAAGCGGCCCTCAACAATGGTGAATGGGTGTGGTCAGATCAGGGGTTCTTGACGTACGCGTCGCGGCGCAGGTAGAACCACCAGTTCAGGATCAGGCAAACGCCGTAAAAGATCGCGAAGCCGTACATCGCCAGTTGCGGCGTGCCACGCTTGATCTGGTCGCCGATCACGACCGGAGCGATGAAGGCGCCATACGCCGCAACAGCAGACGTCCAGCCCAGCACCGGGCCCGCCTGCTGGCGATCAAAGATGACGCCGATGGTGCGGAAAGTGCTGCCATTGCCGATACCGCTCGCGGCAAACAGCAGCAGGAACAAGCCGAGGAAGGTCGGGAAATACTCTTCCGGCTTTGCAGAACCGTAAGCCTGCATCATTACGTAGCCAACAGCCACCGAAGCCACCACCATGATCGCTGAAATGATCTGGGTAACGATGGAACCGCCCCACTTGTCCGAGATCCAGCCGCCAATCGGGCGCACGGCGGCGCCGATGAACGGACCCATCCACGCGTAGGTGAATGCCGACGGTGCATTTGGATTCTTCAGCGTGTGCTGCATCACGCCGGCGGCGTCTGGCACGTGGCTGATACCGAAGATCACCGTGATGGACAGCGGCAGTGCCATCGAGAAACCGATGAAGGAGCCGAAGGTGACGATGTAAAGCGCCGTCATCGACCAGGTGTGTTTGTCTCGGAAGATGGCGAACTGCTTGGCGATGTTCTCCTTCATGGTGCCGAATGCCGCCAGCTTCATGATCAGCAGTGCAGCAATGATGTCGAGCGGGATCGCCACCCACATGTTGAGCAGACCGAGACCCGTGGGCTTCGGCAGGTAGAGGTAGAGAATCGCGATCGACGGCACAAACGCCAGCGTGTAGAGATAGGTGATCTTGGCGAATGCGGTGATCGGGTTCCCTGTATTGGGTGATACCGTCTTCAGGTTGTTCATGCCCCACCAGCAGGCGATCGACAGCGGCACCAGCGAGAGCACCCAGGCAAACCCGGCGTTCTGGATCCAGGTAGGCGTACCGGCAGCAATCTTGCCGAAGATCCAGCCACTGTCCTTCTTGAGCACCATCGCGTCGCCACCAAAGGCGCCGAACAGGCTGATCGTCATCACCAGCGGAATGACGATCTGCATGGTGGTGACACCGAAGTTGCCGATGCCGGCATTAAGGCCGAGCGCGGTGCCCTGCAGGCGCTTGGGAAAGAAGGTGCTGATGTTCGACATCGAGCTGGCAAAGTTGCCGCCGCCCACGCCGGACCAGAGCGCCATCAGCTGAAACGCCCACAGCGGCCACTCGGGATGCTGCAGGGCGATACCAGTACCTATCGCCGGGGCGAGCAGCATGGCAGTGGTCAGCGCAATCGTGTTGCGGCCGCCCGACAGACGGATCAGAAACGACGCTGGAATTCGCATCGTCGCGCCGGAAATGCCAGCGATCGCAGTCAACGTGAAGAGCTCAGCCTGGGTGAAGGGGAAACCCAGGTTGAGCATCTGCACGGTGATGATGCCCCACATGCCCCAGACGGCGAAACCGCAGAGCAATGCAGGAACCGATAGCCACAGATTGCGATAGGCAATCTTCTTGCCGGTAGCGTCCCAGAACTTCTCGTCCTCGGGCCGCCAGTCGGCGACGTCACCCCGGCCGGCCGTTACAGGCGTCGCGGTGATGGTTTGATTCGCGGTTGACACGATTGTCTCCTCAAAAATTCGCTACTTGACGCCGGCCGAACTGCTGCGCGGCCCCATCACTTCGGTACGGCGCACTTCCGTCCAGTACATCCATATCAGCGACACCCAGACCACGCCATACATCAGCATGAAGGCGCTGGAGCGAACGCCCGTGATGTCCATCAGGGCGCCGAACATGATCGGCAACACGAAGCCGCCAAGGCCACCAGCAAGGCCGACGATGCCGCTGATGGTGCCGATGTTTTTCGGATAGTCGTCGCTGATGTACTTGAACACGCTGGCCTTGCCGAATGCCCAGGACACACCGAGCACGGCCATCAGGGCGGTAAAGGTGTAGACATTGAGGCCGATGTGAAACGTCTTCGCGCCATTCACTGTGTTCACCGTGAAGTCAGTTTGCGGATACGAGAGCAGGAACAGGCAGATCCAGCTCACCCACATCACCCACCAGGTGACGCTATGGGCGCCATACTTGTCCGACAGCCAGCCGCCAATTGCGCGCAGCACGCCGCCGGGCAGCGAGAAGCAGGCGGCCAGCAGTGCGGCAGCGCGGATGTCGAGACCGTATTCGCCGACGTAGTACTGCACCATCCAGAGGCTCAGGGCGACATAGCCGCCGAACACGATGCTGTAGTACTGGCAATACTTCAGCACCTTGGGATCCTTCAGCGCCTTCAGCTGATCGGTGAATTTGGTGTTCGACGGCACCAGATGCGAAGGATCGCTATGGCTGAAGAGCCAGAAGATGATCACGGTACCAAGCATGATGGCGGCGTAGACCTGCGGCACCATGGTCCAGCCGAAGGCGACGACGATGGCGGGCGCGACGAACTTGTTGACCGCCGCGCCGGAGTTGCCGGCGCCGTAGACGCCCATTGCAAAGCCCTGCTGCTTCTTCGGAAACCAGCGGGCAACGTAGGGCGTGCCAACCGAGAAGGAACCGCCCGCGAGGCCGACAAAAAGGCCAATCACCAGGAAGTGCCAGTACTCCGTGGCATAGGCCATCAACCAGATGGCTGGCACCGTGCAGGCCATCAGGATGGTCATGACGATACGGCCGCCGTACTTGTCGGTCCAGATACCGAGTGGCACCCGAATCAGCGAACCGGTCAGCACTGGCGTCGCCGTCAGCAGGCCGAACTCGGTCGCGTTGAGGTTCAGTGCTTTCTTGATCGGAATGCCGATCACGCCGAACATCATCCACACCATGAAGCAGACGGTGAATGCAAGTGTGCTTGCAATCAACACCGAAAGCGCTTTCCCTCTTTGTTCCATCATTTGCACTCCTGGCAATCGATGGAAAAGATTTTGGGATTCAGGCCGCGTTTGCGGTATCCCCCAGAAGACGCATCAGGCAGCGGCTGGAAGGACTATTCCGAGACGCCAGCGCATAGTCCGGAAGAACTACGCCGGCAATCGCCCAACTGTACGTTGCGGCAGATCAAGTCTGCAGATGGCTGGTCGCGATAACGGCGGCCTGCACGCGGGACGCCACATTGAGTTTGCGCAGCACATGCTGCACATGAATCTTCACCGTCGGTTCAGCGATACCGAGCTGGCGTGCGATCACCTTGTTGCTCTCGCCACGCGCAATCGCACGCAAGATTTCCAGTTCGCGAGGCGATAGCTGTGCCAGCGGCGACGATCCCGGTGGAATCGTCACATCGTCAGTCGCTGCGGCGGGCGCGCCGCCACCTGACGCCGCGCCGCGATAGACAGCGACCAGCTTGCTGGTCATTTCGTCCGCCACCACGCTTTCGCCGCGCATCACCCGCAAGATGGATGCGACGAGTGCGTCGGCATCCATCGTCTTCAGCAGATAGCCGTTGGCCCCCGCACGCAACGCCGAGGCGAGATCATTTTCATCCTCACTGACCGTCAGCAAAATGATGCGGACATCCGGCAGTGCTGCCTTCAGCGCGGGCACGGCGTCGACGCCATTCACACCGGGAAGATGATTGTCGAGCAGGATCAGGTCCGGGCGCAGCTCCTCGGCGCGTCGTTGTGCCTGTCCGGCGTCGCCAGCATCGCCCACCACTGCGAGCTCGCTGCTGCGCGAGAGAATGGCAGTGAGCCCGCGCCGGAACAGTGTGTGGTCGTCAACCACCAGAATGCGCACGGGCTTCGCGCCCGGGCCAGCGAGCGAAGGGGAAACGGCAGTATTCATTGCACGGGCAGCGGCGCGAACGGATCAGGCGACCATTCTGGCAGCAATCACGCTGGCCTCAGTATCAGCCTGGCGCCGTTCTCCCGTCGGCAGCGTGGCCTCTGCCCCTGCGGCAACCGCAGATACAGCGCGTGCCTCAGCCGGCAGCGACAGCACCACCGACGAACCGTGGCTGGGCGTGGAGAACACTTCCAGCGTGCCGCCAATCCGTTCGGCACGTTCGGCCATGATGCGCATGCCTACGTGCGTTTCGTCAAGCTTGCCGTCACCAGGCGTAAAGCCGCGCCCGTTGTCACGCACCTCGAAGCGCCACTGCGGTTGCTGCTGCACGTCCAGCCACACGCGCGTCGCCCGTGAGTGCTTGCGCACATTCGAGAGCGCCTCCTGCACCACATGCAGCACCTGCAACTGCATGTCCGGCGCCAGTGGAATGCCGTGCCCCTGCATCGAAAGCTCGGTGCGGATGCCGCTTTGATGCTCGAACTTGCGCAGCGTCGTCTGCAGCGCCGGTTCGATGTCTTCTTCACTGGCGCGGGTGCGGAAGTGCAGCAACAGCTCGCGCACATCACTGTAACTCTCACGCACCCCCTCGTCGATTTCGCCCACCACCTGAGCGATCAGTTCAGCGTCGCCGCTGCTCTGGGCGTCACGCAACAACTGCACCTGCATCTTGAGAAAAGCCAGCGACTGCGCAATCGAATCGTGCAGTTCACGAGCGATGAAGTGACGCTCCTGCGCCACGGCAGCTTCGCGCTCCAGCGCTCCCAGGCGCAGGTTTTCCATCGCGGCGGCGAGATGGGTGGCGAGCGCCTCGAGCAGCGAGCGTTCGGCCTCGGACAGGTCGTAGTGCGCGTGAAAGAAGAGATCAATTTCGCCACGAATCTGTTCGTGATGTCGCACCGGCACACAAACAACCGTACTGAAGCCAGCCTTCTCGCAATGCGGCAGGTGCGTCGGATGATCCGCGCGGATCGGAATGACCCGCGCCCCGGGCGGCGCCGAAGGCATGCCGCAATTGCACTGATCCGCCATCAGGCAGTGCTCCTCGGCTGACATGGCCTCCGGCAGGCCGGTCGATGCCAGCATCACGTACTTTTCGTTGTCCTCGTCGGACCAGCGCAGCGCCGCACCGTCAGCATGCACGACCTTGGCGACCTGTTCCACGAAGCCACGCGCCAGCGCCTCCAGCGTAGTGGTGGCGGCTACCAGCGCGGTAACACCGTACAGCGCCTCCAGCCGCGAGCGCTTCTCTTCAAGCTGAGCGGTTTTTTCGGCCACCTTGCCTTCAAGGTTGCGGTACATCGACTCGAGATGCTCCGCCATGCCGTTGAAGCCGCTGGCCAGCGTTGCGAATTCGTCGTTGCCCACCGCACTAACGCGAGCCCCAAGGTCACCGCGCTGAATCTGCTCGGTCGCCCGCTTGAGCTGCCCAACCGGTTCCAGCACAAACAGATACCCGGTGTAGAGCAGCGCCGAAGCACCCAGCACGGCGAGTGCCATGGTCGCCAGTTGCAGCAGGTGCAGCATCGCCGTCCAGCGCGACATGTGGCGCTCAATGGCGACGACGAGCCCGTCGATCTGCTGCACAAATGATGCTGTCGTCGCCCCGAGCTGCGGATTCACGGTCGTCGATATGGTTGGCCGGAACGCCTGCCACGCAGTTTCGACCGCGGCATAGCGCTCAATGACCTGCTCGTCCCACGGCACGAACAATGGCCGCTCGGGATCACCATTGCGCAGCAACTCGACGCTGCGCTCGAACTCGCTGATATGCGCGCGCAGGCTCACCGGGTCGTTGGCCGCCTGTGCCAGCGACATGCGATATGCCTGCATGCGCATGCGACCGGCCTCGTTGACGGCAGCCGCACCGCCGTCAAGCTGCCACGACACCCAGAGTGTCAGTGAAATCGCGAGCAAGGCCAGCAGCAGGAACGGCGTTGCCACCAGTCCCAACTTCGCGCCCAAGCTCCAGTAACGTCGATTTCGCATCCGGCGAGTCTAGCCCCGGCGGACTGCGCCTGGTTGACTGGTCGCAAAAATCCCGCAAATCCAGGATGCCAGGCAATACATCTTTTTCAGGAAACGACCTCTGAACAGGTCTCGTAGCCGCAAAATGCCATAAGTCGACATTCTGGAAAACTCAACCTCCAGCCCATTACATACGCCATTTCACCAGAAAGCTGAAAGCCGTGAGCTTGATGCGGCAAGCTGGCTCGCGCCGCCCGGACTAGCCCAGCATGCCCTGGTGTTTGATGAAGGCGACGATTTCGTCGACGCCCTTGCCCGTTTTCAGGTTCGAGAACACGAACGGCTTCTTGCCGCGCATTTTCTTTGCATCATGATCCATTACTTCAAGTGAAGCGCCAACGTAAGGCGCGAGATCAATCTTGTTGATCACCAGCAGATCACTCTTCATGATGCCGGGGCCACCCTTGCGGGGAATTTTCTCGCCGGCGGCAACGTCAATCACGTAAATCGTCAGATCGCTCAGCTCCGGCGAAAAGGTCGCAGCAAGATTGTCGCCGCCGCTCTCGACAAAGATCACGTCGAGCCCCGGAAAACGCTTGTTGAGGCGATCCACGGCTTCGAGATTGATCGAGGCATCTTCGCGGATCGCCGTGTGCGGGCAGCCTCCGGTCTCGACACCGATGATCCGGTCGGCTGGCAACGCCGCGTGGTCGACGAGGAACTGCGCGTCTTCCTTGGTGTAGATGTCGTTGGTGACGGCCGCGATGTTGTGCGACTCCCGGAAGCGGCGGCAGAGTTCCAGCGTCAGTGCCGTCTTGCCGGAGCCAACGGGGCCGCCGATGCCGACGCGCAATGGACCATGCTGCGGACCGTGTTGGGGGGTATCGTTACTCATGAGCGGAACAACCTTGTGTACTGCGTTTCGTGTTTCATCTGGGCGATGGCCAGCCACGGCGACGCACTGGACCAGTCGTCCTCGCACTCGCCAAGTTTGATCGCTAACTGCACTGCGGACCCTACCGCGCCGCCCGGCGTCGCCAGAGCGAAGAGCAACTTCTGCGCTGCGATCTGCCCCATCGGCAGCGCCTTCGCCAGCACCATCACCTGATTCTCGGCAAAGCCAAACAGATAGCCGGTGAGGCCATCGGCGACGGTGAGTTCACTGGCGACGGCCGCGAGGCTCGCCGCAACCGGCGCGGTGACCGACTCGATCGAAGCGAGCGTCTTGCGCTGCACGTCGGTGAGTGGTGCCACTTCGCGACACCACGCGGCATAAGAGAAGCCAACCTGTGCAGTCTCGGCGCGTGGTTCCGTTGACTCGCGCGAAGCGCGAAATTTGGCATTCAACCGGTTTAGCGAGGCGGCATCGCCAGCAAGCCACGCACGATGACAAGCCGCATAAACCGGCGCCTCAAAACGTGCCATCACCAGCGTCAGATGATCCTCGATCCAGCGCTGCGCTGTGGCGGCGTCGTGCACATCACCGCACTCGATGGCCCACTCGAGGCCCTGCGAGTAGCTGTAAGCGCCAACTGGTAGCGCAGGCGATGCGAGCTGCAGCAGGCGAGGCACGCCGGGCATCGCTATCGGTCCTGATTGCGGGGTGACAGACCGTCGTGAATGCGGCCGCCGTGGCCTTCATCGTCGTGCGAGTGGTGGACATGGCTATGGCCATAGGCCCCGCTCTCTGGCTGGAAGCCGCGCCGAACTTCAGTCACGCGGCCGCCGAGGCCCTCGACCATCGCCCGCAGCACATGATCGGGCAGCATCAGCAAGTGGTCATCTTCCACTTGCAGCGGCACATGCCGGTTACCGACGTGATAAGCGATGCGCGCAAGTTGCGTGACGTTTGCGGCACGCACTTCATGCAGGCTTTCGTCCGCTGCGATGACTTCGACAATGCGGCCATCATCCAGCGCGAGCTTGTCGCCATGTGACAGCATGGTGCCGACCTTGAGCTGGATGCCAATCTCTTCGCCGCTCGCGAGCGCGACGCGCAGCCGCGAGCGTTCGCGCTGGTCGAAGGTCAACTCGACCGACTCGACGGCCTGGATTTCGCGGGGGACGAGGTGGGTGGCTAGTTGCATAGGGCGGTCAGTATCGTGGCAGCGCGGACAACCCCTCTGTCGGCTGCGCCGACATCTCCCCTACGGTGTAGGGGAGACAAGCCGGAAAGCCTCCCCTGCGCAGTAGGGGAGGTGTCGCGAAGCGACGGAGGGGTCAATCGATGGCGCTCGGAGCGGGGCATCGTCATCGCCTCTAAAACAGAAAATACCGCTGCGCCATCGGCAGCACTTTCGCCGGCTCGCAGGTCAGCAACCGGCCATCAGCCCGCACTTCATAGGTCTCAACATCAATCTCCATGTGCGGCTGGTACGCGTTGAGCACCATGTGCGATTTGCGGATCTTGCGGATGTTCTTCACGGCAACGATGTTTTTCTGCAGACCGTACTTCTTCGCCACACCGAGCTTCATTGCGGCCTGCGACACAAAGGTCAGCGACGACGACTGCAACGCCTTGCCGAAGGCGCCAAACATCGGGCGCCCATGCACTGGCTGCGGCGTCGGGATCGAGGCGTTGGCATCGCCCATCAGCGCCCAGGCAATCTGGCCACCCTTAAGGATCATCGACGGTTTGACACCGAAGAACGCCGGCCGCCAGATGACGATGTCCGCCCACTTGCCCTCTTCCAGCGAGCCCACCTCGTGTGAGACGCCGTGGGAGATCGCCGGGTTGATGGTGTACTTCGCGACGTAGCGTTTGACGCGGTGGTTGTCGTTGCGCGATTCGCCATCGACGAATGCTGGCTTCTTCACCTCGGGTGCGAGCCAGCCTCGCTGCACCTTCATCTTGTGCGCCGTCTGCCAGGTTCTGGTGATGACCTCGCCGACGCGACCCATCGCCTGCGAGTCGGACGACATCATCGAGATGGCGCCGAGATCATGAAGGATGTCCTCCGCCGCTATCGTTTCGCGGCGGATGCGCGACTCGGCGAACGCCAGATCCTCGGCAATCGCCGGATCGAGGTGATGGCACACCATCAGCATGTCGAGATGCTCGTCAATGGTGTTGACGGTGTAGGGCATCGTCGGATTGGTCGATGACGGCAGGAAGTTGTCGCTACCGATCACCCGGAGGATATCCGGTGCATGGCCACCGCCCGCGCCCTCGGTATGAAAGGCGCAGAGGCCGCGCCCGCGTGTGGCAGCGATGGTGTCTTCAACAAAGCCCGATTCGTTCAACGTGTCGGAGTGAATTGCCACCTGCACATCGTACTTGTCGGCAACCGTCAGGCAGTTGTCGATGGCGGCTGGGGTGGTGCCCCAATCCTCATGCAGCTTGAGGCCGATCGCGCCGGCCTCGATCTGTTCTGCAATCGGCTTTGGCTGGCTGATGTTGCCCTTGCCGAGGAAGCCGAGATTCATCGGGAAGGCATCCGCCGCGCGCAGCATCTCGCGCATGTGGAAGATGCCCGGCGTCACAGTCGTCGCACTCGTGCCTGCTGCCGGCCCGGTGCCGCCACCGATCATGGTGGTGACGCCGCTCGCGAGTGCTTCCTCGATCTGCTGCGGGCAGATGAAGTGGATGTGGCAATCAATGCCACCGGCGGTGACGATCATGCCTTCACCAGCGATCACCTCGGTTGCGGCGCCAATCGGCACCGTGACGCTCGGCTGCACGTCAGGGTTGCCGCCCTTGCCAATCTTCCAGATGCGGCCGTTCTTGAGGCCAATATCGGCTTTCAGGATGCCGAGCCTGGCATCAACAATCAGCGCGTTGGTGATGATGGTGTCTGCCACTTTGGCCGCGGGCAATTGCGACTGGCCCATGCCGTCGCGGATGACCTTGCCGCCGCCGAACTTGACCTCTTCGCCGTAGGTGGTGAGATCGCGCTCAACCTCGATGAAGAGATCGGTATCGGCAAGCCGCACACGATCGCCGGTGGTCGGGCCGAACATCTCGGCGTAGGCGCGGCGGGAGAGTGTGCTCATCGCTTGCCTCCGGTTTTCGTTGCTGCCGGCTTCTTGCTGGCGGGTTTCTTCGTCGCAGTTTTTCCAGCTGGTTTCGCTCTGGCGAGCGGCCCCATCACCTTGCCCTGAAAGCCATACACCGTGCGGCTCCCGGCGAGTTCGACCAGCTCGACGGTGCGCGATTGTCCTGGCTCGAAACGCACTGCGGTTCCCGCCGCGATGTTGAGGCGCATGCCCCGTGCGGCGGTGCGGTCAAACTGCAGCGCGTTGTTGGTTTCGAAGAAGTGATAGTGCGAGCCAACCTGGATCGGTCGGTCGCCGCTGTTCGCGACTGCGATCGTCTGCGTCTTGCGTTTGCTGTTGAGTTCGATGTCGCCATCGAGCGTGAGAATTTCGCCGGGGATCATGCTTGCCTCACTGGATGGGGGAGTGAACCGTCACCAGCTTGGTTCCGTCCGGGAACGTCGCTTCGACCTGAATGTCCGGAATCATCTCGGGCACGCCTTCCATCACATCCTCGCGCTTGAGGATGGTGGCGCCATAGCTCATCAGCTCCGCCACGGTACGCCCATCGCGCGCGCCCTCGAGCACGGCGGCGGTGATGAAGGCAATCGCCTCGGGATGATTGAGCTTGAGACCGCGCGCACGGCGCCGTTCCGCCAGCAGCGCCGCCGTGAAAATCAGCAGCTTGTCCTTTTCTCTCGGGCTTAGATCCATCGTCAATCCTGGTCAGGTGCTCCAGATGCGGGGCAGTTGCGGCTCACGCGCAAACACCTGCAATCGTATGCTTTTCCAGACAGCAATCAGCAAGTTGCGTACCGCCTCCGGCGCATCGCCGACGGCCTTGACCACAATCAGCCCCTCATCCGGCGCCGACGCTGCCGCCAGTGGCTCACCCGCCAGCGCATCGCGCACCATTGCCAGCACCGCGTCGGAGCCACCGCCGTCAGCGACACCGCCCAAGGCAATCCATGCCGTGGCCATCACCGGCAGGCCGCGCAGGCCCAGCGGCGACGTCAGCAACGGATCGTTGCCGACCAGATGCATCGATTCGCGCCATAACGGTGCATCGCCGCCGGTACGCACCAATCGGATGCCTTGCCGGAACTCGCCACTTGCAAAGCGCTCGCCACGGGTCGTGCGGCCCAGGCACAGCATCTCCCAGCCAAAGAAGCGCGCTGTCGGTGCCAGCGCGATGGTGAAGCGCTGCTGCGCGCGGGCACCGTCGTAAACCATTGCCTCCTGCGGCAGCCATTCCAGCGAGGCGCCGTCAGCCGCCGTGAGGTGCGTATCCGCCGCTGCCGTCCGGCCCGACGAGCGATACCACTTCTGCGCGCCCGGCGTGGTGATCACGGCGCTGGCACCGGCGTCCACCGTCACTTCGACCGACAGGCTGTCGCCCTCGACGATGCCGCCGGGCGGATGCACCAGCACTGCGTGGCACACGGCATCGCCCTCAGGATAGAGTGGCTTCAGCACGCGCAGCGGGCCGAAATGGCTGCGTTCGCGCAGCACCGTGCGCGACGCGCCCGCGAGTGTCGTCGCTTCAAATCGCAGCTTGAGTCGGGCCGACCAGCCAGCGGTCCCGCCCTCGGTCACACCTTCCGCCACTTCAGCACCACCATCGCCACCACGCCTGCCACCAAACCCCAGAATGCACTGCCGATACCAGCAAGGGACAGGCCAGACGCGGTGACGAGGAAGGTGACGATCGCGGCTTCACGGTCGCCCTCATCCCTGGTGGCGGCGGCGAGGCCGTTGCCGATGGTGCCCATCAGCGCAAGGCCGGCGAGCGCGATGATCAGCTCTTTCGGGAAGGCCGCGAACAGCCCGCCAACGATGGCGCCGACCAGCCCGATCAGGCAATAAAACACTCCCGCCATCACGGCAGCGGTGTAGCGCTTGTCGCGGTCCTCGTGCGCCTCCGGTCCCATCGAGATGGCGGCGGTGATGGCGGCGAGGTTGAGCGTATAGCCGCCGAACGGCGCGAATATCAGGTTGATCACGCCGGTGCTGGTGATCACGGGAGACACCGGTGTGTCGTACCCCGAGGCGCGCATCACCGCGACGCCAGGCATGTTTTGCGACGCCATCGTCACCAGAAACAGCGGCAGCGCGAGGCCGATGATGGCCGGTAGCGAAAACTCCGGCGTCACCCACACCGGCGTCGCCCATTCCACACTCACTGCCGCCCACTTGAGCGAATCGGTCACCAGCGCGCAGGCCACGCCCACGGCGAGCACGCCCACCACGCCATAGCGCGGCCAGAAGCGCTTGCCCAGCAGATGCGCCGCAAACATCGTGAGCACCATCACTGGGGCCGATTTGACGCCCACGAAGGCCTCGATACCAAAGCGCAGCAACACGCCCGCCAGCATCGCCGAGGCGATCGCCACCGGAATACGGTTCATCAGCCGCTCAAACAGCCGTGTCGCGCCCGCAAGGACGATCAGCACTGCACAGACGACGAAAGCCCCGATCGCCTGTGCCATCGTCAATCCCGCAACGCCCGTGGCGCTGGTTGCGATCAGCGCGGCACCCGGCGTGGACCAGGCCGCGACCACCGGCTTTTTGTAGTAGAGCGACGGCAGGATCGTGGCCAGTCCCATGCCCAAGCCCAGCGCCCACATCCAGGAGTTGATCTGCGCCTGATTCGCCCCGAGCGATTGCGCCGCCTGGAACACCAGCGCCCCGGTGCTGGTGAAGCCGACGAGGACGACGACGAAGCCGGTGACGACGGCGGAGAGGGACAAATCGCGGAAGAAGGACATGCGGTGCAGGGCAGGAAAGCGAACGCCATTGTTGCAGAGCTATGCAGCGGATCGCTTGCCGCTGCGCGCATCATGCCGGCTTGGCATCAGTCAATCTCGGGCCACTCAACTTTGTGGTGAAAGCCTTATTCGCATTGGGCTAAGGCAGTCAAATCGCTGAAAGTCGACTCCTGATTAGCAAGCTGGCTCAGGAGGGGTTGGATTGGTTGCTGTATACATGTACAGTTATGGTTTGATACCCTTGAGGAGCGATGCCATGGCGATGAACCGCATCCAGTTTCAGCCCGGCCTGTCG